>ENA-OQLB01000004-OQLB01000004.1-human-gut-metagenome-genome-assembly--contig:-NODE-4-length-139960-cov-4.559460_pt1 | contig 139960 bp, 164 predicted proteins | sample MGYA00242656_ERZ504813 | MGnify/ENA primary metagenome ERZ504813 (study PRJEB26092, sample SAMD00036388) | human gut metagenome | host: Homo sapiens | study: EMG produced TPA metagenomics assembly of... | reverse complement strand
GTCGCTATCGTCTTGGATATGCCTACAAGCTGCTTCACATCGTCATTGTGCTTTTGGAACAATGAAAGGATTGTTTCGTGGCTCTCGCTGTGTCCCAAGAACTCGTTTTTCACTTCTCGGCGGTCACGTAATTGTCACGCCGCTGCATTTCGTGGTAAATGGTATTCAGGGAAGAACGTATGTCGTCCAAAAGGGCGTTTATCCTCCCGGCATCCCTGCCTTTGGCTTTGCCCGCAGTAATGCTCCAGTTGTCGGGCTGGATGCTCTGTTTCGTACTGAACTGGCAAAGTTTGCGTCTATGGTGATGCGTGCCATAATCATAACCTCGCCGTTTTTCTTTTCAGAACCTTTCTTCAAATAAAAAAGAACCTTGAATGTCGATTTCATAACTCACTTTTTTTAGTTGCAAAATTAATTTTTACCTCTCGTTTTCGAGTTATGCAGACTATGGACTAATCAAGTCATTATCAGGTCATTTATGGACAAATCGTTACCGTTTTTGTCCGGCGGGGAATAGGTAACGATTTAGTAACGAAACTTTGTCTTTTACCGTACTTTTGAAGTCTTGGAAGCAGGACTTTCGGGCAATAAAAAAAGCCACAAATCATTGATTTGTAGCTTTTTGTCCGTTTGCTGACCATTTCTGTCCAGCACGTTCAGCGGAGAGACAGGGATTCGAACCCCGGGTGCCTCGCAGCACAACGGTTTTCAAGACCGCCGCAATCGACCACTCTGCCACCTCTCCAAAACTTCTTTTTCAGAAGTGCTTTTCTTTTAAAGCGGTGCAAAGATACAAATCATTTTTTATTCTACAAACTTTTCTGCACAAAAACAGAGCAATTATACCAAAATTCTTGTTTATACCCACTACGGAACGAACATAACGGCATTTAGGCTATTTGTTGAAATTTATCAAGGGCAAGACAGAGTTTTATAACTTACTGGCTATCAGTATATTTACAAAGAGCCACATTCAGTATACGATTGAACCCTATTCAGTATACGACTGAATGGCATTCACTATACGACTGAATTAGGTTCAGAATACGACTGTTCCTTAAACCTACATCATTTGTAAATAATGCAGATTATTATTCGGTTCTTGTTTCAATTCATAAACCACATATAAAGAAAGTATTAACATCTCTACTCCCCCGGACATTCACTACCTAATAATAGTTATTTTATGCTGTTCAACATAAAAAGAGAAGTATCTCTTATAAAATTACGGAATTTATTCAGTATTTTTGCGCGCTCTAAAGGATAACATTATCTAACCTACTAACAAAAACAAATTTTATGGAATTGAACAAAACCTTTACCAATGGGCTTTGGAATAAAGAAATCAATGTCAGTGATTTCGTCAGTAAAAACATCGCACCCTATACCGGAGATGCATCTTTCCTGCAGGACCTACCGAACGTACCAAACGTATCTGGGACATCTGTCTGAAGGCTCTCGAAGAAGAAAGGAACAACAATGGCGTCCGTTCACTGGACAATACCACCGTATCTACCATCACTTCTCATAAAGCCGGGTATATTGATAAGGACAATGAACTTATTGTCGGTTTGCAGACTGATGAACTGTTGAAACGATCCATCAAACCTTTCGGAGGCATCAACGTGGTAGCAAAAGCATGCCGTGAAAACGGAGTGGAAGTGGACGATAAAGTAAAAGACATCTTCACCCATTACCGCAAAACACATAACGACGGCGTATTCGATGTATATACCGAAGAAATCCGTTCCTTCCGCTCACTGGGATTCCTTACCGGATTGCCCGACAACTATGCCCGCGGACGTATCATCGGCGACTACCGCCGATTGGCTCTCTACGGCATCGACCGTCTGATTGAAGCCAAGCAGGAGGACTTGCGCAACCTCACCGGCCCGATGACCGAAGCACGCATCCGTCTACGCGAAGAAGTGGCAGAACAAATCAAAGCTTTGAAGGACATCAAGGTTATGGGCGAATATTACGGACTCGACCTCAGCCATCCGGCTACATCAGCTCAAGAGGCCGTGCAATGGGTATACATGGCATATCTTGCTGCCATCAAAGAGCAGGACGGAGCAGCCATGTCACTGGGTAACGTATCTTCGTTCCTCGATATATTCATTGAATACGATCTGGCTCACGGAAAAATCAATGAGACGTTTGCACAGGAACTGATAGACCAGTTCGTCATCAAGCTGCGCATGGTACGCCATCTGCGTATGCAATCATACAATGATATCTTTGCCGGTGACCCGACTTGGGTGACCGAAGCCATCGGAGGACGCTTCAATGACGGACGCGTGAAGGTCACCAAGACTTCTTTCCGCTTTTTGCAGACGCTATACAACCTCGGTCCTTCTCCGGAACCGAACTTGACCGTATTGTGGAGTCCCGAACTGCCGGAAGCTTCAAGGATTTCTGCGCCAAAGTTTCTGTAGATACCAGCTCCATCCAGTACGAAAACGACAACCTGATGCGTGAAGTGCGCAACTGCGACGACTACGGCATCGCCTGCTGTGTATCCTACCAAGCCATCGGCAAACAAATCCAGTTCTTCGGCGCACGTGCCAACCTTGCCAAGGCCCTGCTGCTCGCCATCAACGGTGGACGTTGCGAAAATACCGGAACTGTCATGGTGAAAGGTATTCCCGTATTGACCGGTGAGACATTGAAGTTTGAGGAAGTTATGGCCAACTACAAGAAGGTACTGACTGAAATAGCCCGTGTCTACAACGAGGCCATGAATATCATCCACTACATGCATGATAAGTATTATTATGAGAAAGCCCAGATGGCATTCATCGATACCGACCCACGCATCAATCTGGCATACGGTGTTGCCGGCCTTTCCATCGCCATAGACTCACTGTCTGCCATCAAATACGCCAAAGTCACTGCACGCCGCAACGAAATCGGCCTGACCGAAGGTTTCGACACTGAAGGTTCATTCCCCTGCTTCGGCAATAATGACGACCGTGTGGACCACCTGGGAGTAGACCTCGTTTACTATTTCAGCGAAGAACTGAAAAAGCTGCCTGTCTACAAGAATGCCCGTCCCACCCTTTCCTTGCTGACTATCACCTCCAACGTGATGTACGGCAAGAAGACCGGTGCCACTCCGGACGGACGCGCCAAAGGTGTTGCCTTTGCTCCGGGTGCCAACCCAATGCACGGACGTGACAAGAACGGTGCCATCGCTTCCTTGAGCTCCGTAGCCAAATTGCGCTACCGCGACTCGCAGGACGGCATCAGCAATACGTTCTCCATTGTTCCCAAATCACTGGGCCCGACACCGGAAGAACGTGTAGAGAACCTGGTAACCATGATGGACGGCTACTTCACCAAAGGTGCCCACCACTTGAACGTAAACGTACTGAACCGCGAAATGCTGGAAGATGCCATGGAACATCCTGAAAAGTATCCGCAACTCACCATCCGCGTTTCCGGCTATGCCGTGAACTTCGTGAAGTTGAGCCGCGAGCATCAGTTGGAAGTCATCAGCCGTTCATTCCACGAAAGAATGTAATATGATAAATGTACACTCCTACGAAAGTATGGGAACATTCGACGGGCCGGGTCTCCGGCTCGTCGTTTTCCTGCAAGGATGTCCGTTCCGTTGTCTGTATTGTGCCAATCCGGATACGATTGATGTAAAAGGAGGCACTCCCACCACTCCGGAAGAGATTCTGCAAATGGCTATCAGCCAAAAGGCATTCTTCGGGAAGAAAGGAGGTATTACTTTCTCCGGCGGTGAGCCTACCCTGCAAGCAGAAGCGCTGATTCCTCTTTTCAAGGAGCTGAAGGCGAACGGCATCCATATCTGTCTGGACAGTAACGGAGGCATCTGGAATGAAAAGGTGGAAGAGCTCTTTAGCCTGACTGACCTCGTGCTGCTGGACATCAAGCAATTCAATCCCGAACGCCACCGTACGCTGACGGGACGAAGCAACGAACAGACACTCCGCACCGCTGCCTGGCTCGAAGAACATGAACACCCCTTCTGGCTGCGCTATGTACTGGTCCCCGGTTACAGCGATTCGGAAGAAGACACCCGCCTGCTGGGTGAAAGTCTTGGCAAATACCAGCAGATACAACGGGTGGAAATACTTCCTTATCACCGTCTGGGTGTTCACAAATACGAAGTCATGGGATGGGATTACAAATTGAAAGAAGTGAAGGAAAATACTCCGGAACAACTGGAACGGGCAGAAAAACTGTTCAAAGAGTATTTCACGAATGTGATAACCAACTAAAACAGAAAAGCAAGGCTGTCCGGATATGATTCCAGACAGCCTTGCTTTTCATTTATAGGGTAAGAATCCTATTCTTTCAAGTTATAGGTAATCTGCTGTACATCATCACTACTGCCACCCACCATAAAGACGAAATCACCAGGTTCTACCATATAATTCATCTCATTGTCATAGAATCCCAGTGCATCGTCAGTTATCTGAAAAGCTACAGTTTTGCTTTCACCCACATTCAGATGAATTTTCCTGAAGCCCTTCAATTCCTTTATCGGACGCGTAACAGAGGCTACCTTATCCTGCACATACAATTGAACTACTTCCTCTCCTGCACACTTACCGGTATTAGTCACTTTTACCGACACCTCCGTATGGACGCCTGCAGCCTTGCCCGGCAGCAGTTTCAAATCAGAATATCCAAAATCCGTGTACGAAAGCCCATATCCGAAAGGATAGGCAGGCTCAGTGGAAGCATCGATATAAGATGCCTTATAGGTCTGTTTCAATGCGGTAGGGCGGCCGGTGCTCTTATTCTGATAATAAATGGGAATCTGTCCTACGTGTGCAGGAAATGTCATGGGCAATTTAGCCGAAGGATTATACTCTCCCCACAACACATTGCATATGGCATTGCCGGCCTCACTTCCCAGCCACCAAGTACACAGTACCGCATCAGCATGTTCCCTTATCTCATTGAAGATTACCGGACGCCCACACATGACAAGAGCAATGACAGGTTTTCCAGTCTTTGCCAGTTCCGACACCAGCTTCTGCTGCCCCTCGGGTATGGCTATATTCACTTTGGAAGCCTTCTCGCCACTCTGACCGAATCTCTCGCCTACCGCCACAACAATGACATCCGAAGCCTCAGCAGCCTGTAATGCTTCCTGCAATCCGGTCAACTGATTGCTCTTCATATCATAGCCTTCAGCATAGCTCACCTCCAGTCCTTTCCGGACCAATGCATCATATAAGGTCACCACTTTGTTCCGGTCCGTAGTGGCAGCCCAAGCACCTGCCATATCGTACTGGGATTTTGAGAGTCCTCCTATCAAGGCTATCTTCCTCGTCTGTGCCGTCAACGGAAGCACAGATTCCCTATTCTCCAGCAATACAACGGAACGCTCGGCCATACGGAGCGAAGCATTACGGACTTCGGGCGCATTGAGTATTCTGGCCGCTCTTTCCGGATTACAGTAGCGAAAAGGGTCCTCAAACAATCCCAACTCATATTTCTTCTCCAATATACGCCGTACTGCATCATCAAGCACACTCTCCTTTACTTTCCCTTCTTGAACAAGCTCCTTCAGATAAGTCAAGTAGCAGGTACTTACCATCTCCATGTCCAGACCAGCATTCAGCGCTTTGGCTGCGGCATCTTTCTTGTCAACAGCATAACGGTGGTTCACCAATTCCTCTACCGAATTATAATCGGACACAACAAATCCCTTAAATCCCCACTGCTCTCTCAATAGCCGGTTGAGCAAGAAATCATTGGCAGTACAAGGAATATTATTAAAATCATTGAAAGCACTCATCACGGTAGCTGCTCCTACCTTTATGGCCGCCTTATAGGGAGGCATATAAAAATTGGCAAAGTGGCCCATTGACATATCCACACTATTATACTCCTTTCCTGCTATCGGTGCACCATATCCGGCAAAATGTTTCATACATGCATGACAGTCGTCGTGTCTGCCAAATCGTCTCCTTGCAAGCCTCTGACACGCGCCTCCGCTACCCGAGAACCATAATAAGGGTCCTCACCGGCCCCTTCCATGACGCGTCCCCAACGTGCGTCCCACGAAATATCCACCATCGGGCAAAAACCCAGTTCAAACCATCAGCGGCACTTTCCAAAGCATTGTAGCGTGCAGCTTCCTCAATCATGGCCAAATCGAAACTTGCAGCCTCGGCAAGCGGAAGCGGAAATCCGGTACGATAGCCGTGGATAACATCCAGTCCGAAAATTAAAGGAATGCGCAAACGCGATTGCAAAGCAAGCTCTTGATAACGGCGTATATCCTTTACTCCTATCACATTCAGCATAGAGCCTATTCTGCCTTGCCGGACATACTCTTCTTTAGGAATATTTCCACCGTCGGGTCCGGTAAAATTCCCTCGGTAGGTGCATTGTGCAAGCTGGCCTATCTTTTCATCCAGCGTCATCTGCTTCATCAAGCTTGAGATGAATTTCTCCTTCTCCGTAGTTTGTGCCGAGGTAAAGGTGTTACCAAGTCCCCACAGACAAACCATCAGTATTATTATCTTTTTCATACTGCCATTCTTGTTTTGATATTTATTTTATCATAAAACAACAGTTGCCTTCAATGGTAAATCAGCTGAAGAAGGACCTGCCAGAATCTCAAAAGTCCCCTTTTCCACTACAAACCGATGTGATTCCACATCATAGTAGGCAAAGGCTTCCTCATCCAGCAATATCCGAACGCGCTTGGTTTCACCCTTCTTCAAGTAAACCTTATCGTAGCCTTTCAACTCCTTCAATGGACGCGGAACAGAACATTCCACATCCCGCACATATACCTGAGCCGCTTCCGCAGCATCCATCTTTCCGGTATTCTTGATGTCAAAGCTTACCGTAACCCGGCTTCCCCCCGTCTTCTCAACACTCAGATTACTATATTCAAAACTACTGTATGACAGTCATCACCGAAGGATAGAGCGGTTGCTTTCCGTTCCGGTCATATCCCCTATAACCTACGAAAACACCTTCGGCATACTGCACCCGTTTATGAGGTACATTGCGATTGTCATAATAATTACCATATACCGGATTATCTTCCCATTTTTCCTCGATGCTGACTGGTAGTTTGCCACTTGGCGAAAGCTTGCCCGTAATGATTTCGGCAAGGGCCTTTCCACCCTCCTGCCCCGGATACCATGCCATCAAAATAGCTTGTACACTCTGCCCCCAATTGCGGAAATCTATTCCACCTCCGGCATTCACCACCACAGCCACATTATCATGAAGTGAAGCCACTTTATTAATGAGATATTCCTGCCCGTATGACAATGCAAACGGACGGTCGAACCCTTCACCTTCTGTACTGCTGTTGAACCCGGCACATACAATAACATTCCTGGCATGCTTCAGTGAAGAGGCCAAACGCTCCTCATCCATCATTCCTGCCTGGAAACTGACAGTCGCCTCACCCACATTATCAAAATATTCAATACGCAACCGGTATATCTCCCTGCACTGACCTGCATAAATGCACTGCGGGTACTGAATGAATGGTTCCCCCAATCTCCGGTAATCAGCTTATCGTTTACAAACAGACGGTATCCGTCATCGCCAGCCAGCTGGAACTTGACAGTTCCATCCTTGTCAGCCTTGTAAACTCCCGTCCAACGGGCAGAAAACTGATCTACCGGCATGCCGTCGAACGGTGCACCGTATTTCCAGGCATGGTCTATGGCAGGCTCTATGGCAGCTTGAAAGAGTTCTCCGGTAAGATTACGAGTATTATAATATTCGCCCTTAAAACCGTTTTGCGTAAAACTGCCATCCGTATAAATCTGTTGGGACATATCCTTATAAAGAATGCTGTCAGACAGCAGCTCTATCTGTCTGCCGCCCTTCAACTGAACCATACCGTCATAGAGTGACACTACCGAATAAGGGGTGACAAATCCGCTTCCTCCTCCTGTGGGAATAATATCGGCATTAGGCCCGATTACCAATGTTCTACCGTTCCGGTAAGGCAACGTACCGTTATCATTTTTCAATAAGACTACTCCTTCTCTCGCCAAGTCAAGTGCAATTTCCTTAGACTGTGCATTGTCTTTATCGATAGATTTATCTTCTCTCGGAGTATCAAGTGCTCCAAAAGCAATCAATGTCTGGAGTATATGCCGGACTTTGGCGTCAATGGTCTCTTCCTTCACGATACCATTCTCTATTGCCGGAATAAGAATTTCCCTGGTCATGAATTTACCGACGGGCATTTCCAAATCCAACCCTCCATTAGCGCTCCCACACCGGAATATACAGATGTCCAGTCAGACATCAGGATACCTTTAAATCCCCACTGCTTGCGTAATACATCAATGTTCAGCCAGCTGTTTTCGGTGGCATGTACCCCGTTCAGCGGATTATAGCTATCCATAACCGCCCCTACTCCTGCTTCCTGCACAGCTTTTCGGAACGCGGGAAAATAAATTTCCTGCAGCGTGCGTTCATCCACATCTGAGCTGGCATGATGTCTGCTCCACTCCTGGTTATTGGCCGCAAAATGCTTCACCGTAGCCATAACTCCCTCTTCCTGCACTCCCAAGATATATTCTTTAGCAGTTTCGCCCGTTAAATAAGGTCTTCACCAAAATACTCATAGTTTCGCCCGCATAGAGGAGAGCGGTAGATATTGACTCCAGGCCCCAACAGAATACTTACCCCACGGGCCTTTGCATCCCGGGCCAAACCATGTCCCAGCTCTCTAGCCAACTTACGGTTCCATGTCGAAGCCGACAAGATGCCACAAGGATACAAGGTACTTTGAGTATTGTTACGTATGCCTTGCGGACCATCGGCCATCCTGATTTCGGGTATGCCAAGCCGGGGTACAGCCCGGATATAAAAAGATTTGGGACCGGAAATGTAATCGATTTTTTCTTCCAGCGTCATTTGAGAAACCAACTCCCTGGCACGCTGCTCCACCTGGGGAGTAATACACACTTGTGCTTTTGCCGTGATTGCACAACAAAGCAATAGCCCGCTTAAGGCTACTTTCTTTTTAATCTTCATTTTGTCTATTTTACTACGTGTTTGTTATATTGCCGGGCATGTCCCGACCTACTTTCTTTCTTCTCAATCAATAAAAAACCGTGTCCCTTCATCCACCAACGAAGAAACACGGCCGAAAGTTATTAAGAAAATTCTGAATCTACAAGAAAGTGGACAAAAACATGTCTGTCCTGCTATCAATAAGTAAGACGTATACCGGCCTGCAACGTAAAGTTACACGGGTTCTCCTTGCGTATAGTCTGTATCGACGAACCGTCATCAAAGAAATAAGATACTCCCGGTTCCACATACAGGCCCACCCTATTGCTTATGTTATACTGGGCACCGACAGCACCCATGACAGAAAGCTGTACCGGTTTCACAGTCTCACTCTCAGTACCAATCTTGCCATACACACATTTTTCAATGGCACCCCCCGCCGAAACGTACATCGTAAAGTTCTTTGCATCCACAAAGTTCCAGTTGGCCCGTACCGGAATGCCAATATAATGCAGCTTCTGGCTTATCTTTTCCGAGCTGCCCTCATACCTTACGTCAGAAGCAAGATAGGTATACGTCAGCCCGCTTTCCACAGAGAAACCCTTCGCCAAGTTTTTCCGCACCGAACACCGAAACTGAGCGGTTGTTTATGGTCTATATCCGCAATTTTCTTTTCGCGTCTTTGCAGATAGGGCATACCATCCTTAAAAACCAGTTCCTGCCCGTCGGGAATAGTAACAATGCCATTGGCCGTAGAGGATAAATCTACGTTACCGCCATAAATAGGACTTCCAGGCATGTAGTCCGACATCACATTCGCTTCCCCTTCATTCGCCAATGAAAAACCTCCCGTATTTCCTACGGACAAGCCAACCGCCCATCCTTTAGTATCCCTACCAGAACTGTTTCTTTCCGGAAGATGCAGTTTGTCCCGGCCTGACGGACGATAGCGGTCTTTCCTTGTTCTCTCCGGTTCCTCTGCCTGCATTGCGGTCGCATGGTCCGTATCTTCCATTACCGGCTCTTCCGCCTGCTGCCCAATACCGACAGCCTCACCTGCAGTTTCAACCGGCAACATTTCCTCCTGCCGCTCATCGTCAACCGATATTCTGATATGTTGTGCAACCAAAGGGCGACTTGCCTCCCTATTGGGTGCCGATGCATTTCCATGTGCCGATAGGCAGGCTCTATGGGATTAGTCCGTACAGCAGGTACCGTCTGTTCCGGCAAGACATCCGGAGCCACAGCCAAAGCAGGCACTGACGTATGCCGCATTTCATTCCCTACCGGACTCTGCAACAGCCACAGACTGACGGACGATACTGCCACCAGCAGCACAGCTGCCGCAGCCACCGCCCAGCGACGGAAAGGTATCATCCTATGCGGTCCGGTTATCGGAGCTCCGGAAACGGACAATTCCTTCTCCAACCGCTCCCATCCGGCAACCGGCAGCGGTTCGGAATAGTCTTCCAGCTTGTCCTTTATCTTTTTCAACCACAATTCATCTTCCATACGTTCCTTCATTTAATCATTTCTTTTCATCCACTCACGTACTTTTGCCGCTAAAGTCGCTTTAGCACGCGTCAACTGCGAGGCAGAGGATTTTTCATTAATTCCCAATAGTCGAGCAATCTCCTTATGGGATTTCTCTTCAAAAATATATAAGTTGAATACGGTACGATAGCCGGCAGGCAATTCACTGATAAACTGCATCAGTACCTTTTGAGGAATGACATCTATTGACGAACCTTCCGGTTCCTCATAAGCTTCGGGTGCATTCTCCAAGGCCGATGACTGATTCATCACATCATTTTTCCGCAAATACTGCAACACCGTATTCACCATTACGCGTTCCATCCATGCCCGCAGAGAACCCTCTCCCCGCCAAGTGAACTTATCGAAAGAATCAAAAAGTTTCAGAAAACCGTCATGCATCAGGTCTTGGGCAGTCTCCCGGTCACCTGCATAACGGAGGCATACGCTGAGCATGCGTCCCGCATAGCGCTCATACAGTTCTTTGCGGGCAAGATTGTCTCCTTGCCTACAGCGTTCTGCCAATTCCTGTTCTTCCATTCTCTCTTTTAACACGTGTTTACCCTATAAATGCAATCAGCGCAAAAATACTGCATCAGGCAGAGAAGAAAATCATACTTTCATTTCTTTAACAGTATACTACGCAGTATTTAGCTTTTCACCGCATTTTTTTGAATACAAAAATAAGTTTTAAACAGAAAAGAGCTAAAACCTACCACTTATGAAGAAACTGAGAATGACATTGGCAGCATCCATGCTTTTATTCCTGACTGCCATTGTATTGCAATCATGCCTGGACGATTGGGATGACAAATATGACACTTTGTTCGCCGTAGGTACGGTAAAGGTCATCGAAGGAAAAGACTACTATTTCTCACTGGACGAAGGCAGTAAACTATATCCCAGTGACACAACCTATGTTCACGACTATGCCGTAATAGACGGCCAGAGGCTTTCATCTACTTCCGCGAACTGGAAGAGAAACTTCCAGCTACGAATACAATGCCCAAATAAAGCACATCGAAAACATTCTGACCAAAGACATCTACTCCATGCCTGCCGAAAAGGCAGACAGTATCGGAGACGACAACATCAACGCCACGGATTTATGGATTACGGGCGAGTATCTGAACATCAAATATCAATTCTACCACAGCAACAACGAAGATAAGAAGCACATGCTGAACCTGGTCATCAACGAAGCATCCACCGGCGAGAACGACAAACCGGATTACGTCAATCTCGAATTCCGCCACAATGCCTACAATGACAGCCAGCTCACGCTAGGCACCGGACTGGCCTCCTTCAAGCTGGACAATATAGCGGAACAGCTGAAAGAGAAAAAAGGACTGAACATCCGCGTCAAAAGTCTATATGACGGTGAACGGTTCATGACCATAGACATTAAAAAAGAAAACAACTAAATCTCCTGAAAACACATTTTTCAACATCTCAATGAGAAGCGGAGTAACATTTCAATATGTTGCTCCGCTTTGTTTTTCCATATCCCGCTTAAATTCATCTTTTTCTTTGTCTATCCACCGGGAAACCCCTACATTTGTAAGAATTTTCACAATAGCAAACATTAAAACGGTCCAAAGGATATGAAATACATACTGGGAACAGTAATTGCATATGAAATACATACTGGGAACAGTAATTGCAATACTCTGCTCGTTCACCTGCACAGACACCCTATATGGAAAATCTCCCGCAACAGACGTCGACGATATTCTGATAATCAACACTTATACAGAAGCCAATCCCTGGAGTAATGATTTCATCACCTCCATTGTGAACATGGCATCACAGAACAGCCACATCGGAGTATACACCGCACACATGAAAATGCTGACACTTGACGAGGAAAATAAACTGGAGACATTCAAAGAGAGCTTGTTCAAGAGTTACAAGAACCCTAAACTTATCGTGCTTATCGGATGCGGAAGTTTCATCATGTGCGATGAACTGAACCGGCAGTGGCCCGATATCCCCATGATATTATGTGGTGAGAGGGATTATACCGGTCCTAAGGAAACAATGATACGCGAGCACGCCCTGCCCCGCACAGAGCGTATTCCCATCAGTGACCTACAGAAGAAGTACAATCTGACCTTAATGCAATCCAGTGTATACCTGAACGAGAACCTGCAACTCATGAAGCAACTCATCCCCAAAATGGATAAGGTCATGTATATAGGGGATGAAACATACATCTGCCAGCAGAACGACTATGACTTGTCCGAGATTATCCGTGAAAAGTATCCGGAGTTGGATTACCAGTTCCTTAGTGCGAAGGACATCCGAACGGACAGCCTTTTCAATATACTGAACCACGTGAATCCCCATACTACCGGAGTCATCTTTTCATCCTGCTGTACAAGAGCTCTCCCCATGACAATATCATGAGGAGTAATTCCCACCGGGTCATCTCTACCGCCCCCATCCCTTTGTTTTCGCTAAGGGCCATCGGTATTGAAGAAGAAGGGGGGATTGTAGGCGGCTACATTTACAACAAAGAGAAATATAATGCCCGGCTACTGGAAACCATCCACAAGATATTGGATGGTACCCCGGCACGCAACATCCCGTTATACTATCCCGACGACGGAGCCCCCGTATTCAACTATAAATCCCTTCTGCAGCGTGACCTGAATCCGAAGCTATGCCCCAAGGGTACCATATTCTACAACATGCCTCCCACCTTCTGGGAAAAGTACGAATATGTCATTATCAGTATCACTGCCGCAATCATAACTCTGCTGTTCTTTTTCCAATATCTCCGCCTACAGTCACTGAGTAGAATCAAAAGATTACAGCAGCAACAACTGGACAGCAATCTCAAATACCGAAATCTGATAAACAACATGCCCATCCTATACATGTATGAGAAACTTATAAAAGATGAAAAAGGGCGCATTACTGACACCTTATATATAGATGTCAACAATTTCTTCGAAGACAGATTTATCATGCGCAAAGAGGCTGTCGGCAAGCGGGGAAGCGAATTATTTCCCGAATCCATGAACGAGTTCCTCCATTTCATGAATATGGCATTGAAGGAGAAACGTTCCGTAACTTTCCCCTATTATTACAAGAAGATAGACACTTTCTACGACATTGTAGTCAAGGCTAGCGACAATGGCGAATACATGCACGTCTTCTGCGTTGACAGCACCGAGTTGCACCACACCCAAATACAGTTGAGGTCGACAAACCGGAAACTTTCCATGGCACTCGACGTTGCCAACATCGTACCATGGAAATGGAACCTCCGGACACACACCATACTCTGCGATGTCAACAAGCCGATAGAGCTCAGCAATAATGCCGGTATCATGGACGATGAACAGCTGTCCGTACCCGACAGCCAGTATTTCTCCAAAATACACAAGGAAGACCTGGAAAAAGTGAAACAAGCCTATACAGACCTGATTGAGGGACGTATCCAGAAAGTCAAGGAGGAATACCGCGTCATCAATCATGCCGACGGACACAAACACTTCGACTGGGTGGAGGCCCAGGCCGCCGTAGAAACCTACGACGAGAACAATAAGCCGCTGACCCTGGTGGGCTCTTCGCTGGTTATCACTGAACGGAAAAAGATGGAGACGGAACTGGTTTCCGCCAAGAACCGTGCGGAAGAGTCGAATAAACTGAAATCCGCATTCCTCGCCAACATGAGCCATGAAATCCGTACGCCGCTCAATGCCATTGTGGGATTCTCCGGAATATTGGCTTCCACCGAAGAGGAGGAAGAAAAACAAGAATACGTCAGCATCATTGAGAACAACAATACTTTGCTGCTGCAACTCATCAGTGACATTCTGGACTTGTCAAAGATAGAAGCAGGCACAATGGAATTCATTGATACGGATTTTGAATTGAACAAAGTGATGAGAGAGCTGGAAAGTTCGCTCTGCCTAAAGCTATCGCCCGAAAAGAATGTCACCCTCTCCTTTGAGCCCGGACTGCCCGAATGCCACATTCATTCCGAGCGTAACCGCTTGTCTCAACTCGTCATCAATCTGGTGACCAATGCCATCAAGTTTACCCAAGAAGGCAGTATCCGTTTTGGCTACAAGCTGCAAGACGACAAGATGCTTTATTTCTACGTATCCGATACGGGATGCGGTATCCCCGAAGACAAACAAGAGAGCATATTCGGCCGCTTTGTCAAGCTCAACAATTTTGCCCAAGGCACTGGACTGGGATTATCCATCTGCCAGATGTTGGTACAGCACATGGGAGGCAATATCGGACTGACTTCCAAGCCCGGCGAAGGTTCTACCTTCTGGTTCACCCTCCTATGTGCCGGCAAGCCGCATCCGGCAGGCAGAAAGCAAGACCGAACCTATAAAAGTAAAAAAGCAGAAAATCACCGTCTTGGTTGCCGAAGACCATGACAGCAACTTCCGGTTGATTGAGTCCATCCTACGAAAAGACTACAATCTGATACATGCGTGGAATGGTCAGGAAGCCATGAATATGTTCAGGGAATACGACCCGCAGCTTATTTTGATGGACATCAACATGCCGGTGATGAATGGTTACGAAGCGACCAGGGAAATACGCAAATACTCTACACAAGTCCCCATCATAGCCGTCACCGCCTTTGCCTATGCTTCTGATGAACAGCAGGTCATGGAAAACGGCTTCGACGCATATATGGCTAAACCTATCAATGCCAATCAGCTGAGGACACAAATATCAGCTATACTGAAGCAGCATATTATCTTTATGTAAAAAACATCCGGACGGAAGAAGCATGCCAACGTCCGGATGGCGAGTATCAGAATTCATTGTTCAGGCAAGTCAGCCTCAACGAACCGTTGAACGCTTCGGCAGACAATCGCGTCCTGACCTGCACCTGCACGCTGCTCTTCGGCTGGACATCAAAATAATTGTCGCTATACACACTTTCATTGTCGGCAACGGACAAGCATACGGCACGGGCAAACTTGTCTGCCGAAACCATCACTTCATATCCACCTTCAATGGAACGGACTTCAGTCTGCAAATCCACCTTCGGATAATCATATCCTTCTGCTTGCCCAGACAGTAGTTGTTATGGTACACCCTGCCCGATTTGTCCGTATAGTCTACACGGACATATACCGTTCCTCTATCTGCCCCCTCCAGCAACTTGGCAAGCGGTGCGGAAAAACAGACACGGCTGTCATTACCGGAGATGCCGACAGACTTGCCCCAGTGATGAACCACGGTTCCGTCGAACTGGCAAACCTGGAGCTGCAGCTGGCCGGAAGTATTCTCCAAGCGGTCGGACACTGCATATACTTTCAAATCATCCCCCTCCACTACCGAAGAAATCAGGATGTCATCATAGGCCTTGCGGACATAATAGTGCTGCGCCTTCCAGCGTCCGTAATAGTCACGGCTCGCCCAGGAAGCTACGGGCCAACAGTCGTTGTGCTGCCAGAAAAGCGTCCCCATATTATACGGCATCTGGCGGCGGTGCGACTCGATGGCCGTCTTGATGGCATCTCCCTGCAGCACATGATTCATATAAAGGAATGCCCGGAAATCACGCGGTTTTTATATTCATTCAACAGGTAAGTCTCAATCAGCCCGTTGGCATGGTCGCCACCACGCTGATGGGACATCATCACCTCGGAACGTATATCCCAGTCTTCGGGGTAAGGAGCATAGCGCTTGACGGACTCGAACTCTGGAAAAGACTGAAAACCGTACTCGCTGAAAAAGCGGGATTTCTCGCTGTCATAATCAGAAATGGGTGCTTTACCATGCCAGACACTCCAATAGTGACGGTCCCCGTCAGTAGTACCGGACATCTCTCCCTCGAATGCGAACGGAGAAGAAGGCCAATAGAAGGTTCCGGGTGCATACTCCCTGACCACCCCGGGTAAGGTGACATGATACTGCTGCCGGTACTGTGCCCAAATCTTGTCGGCATATTCCTTATTCTGCCGTTCTATCTCGCACTTCCAGCCCCAGCCCAGCCAGGCATCCTGGCATTCATTATTTCCACACCACAAAGCAATGCAGGCATGATTGCGCAAACGTTTCACATTGTCCACCGCCTCCTGGTGGATATTATCGAGTAGGGCGCCTTCTGCCGGATACATACTGCAGGCAAACATGAAGTCCTGCCAAATCATGATTCCATACTCATCACACAAATCATAGAAGACATCGTTCTCATAGATACCTCCACCCCAGACGCGCAACATATTCATGTTTACACCGGCGGCATCGAGAATCGTCCTTTTATAATTCTCGGGAGTGACGCGCGGCAGGAAGTTATCCGAAGGGATGTAATTGGCTCCTTTGGCAAAAACCGGACGCCCGTTCAGCTCTATATAGAAAGTATGCCCGTCCTTATCCGGCTGATGCACCACCTTCAAAGAGCGTATGCCCACCCTTTCGGTTTTAGAGTCCAACAATTCCCCACCTGCAATGATATCCGTACGGAAACGATAAAGAAAAGGCTCCCCCAGTCCATTACTCCACCACAGCTTCGGCTTGTGAAGGACAAAATCAACGGTCACCCGATTGGTGCCTCGCTTCAAATCCGCTTGCCACTCGCCAAGCACTCTTCCAGTAACCTCATCCGTTATCGTGACCAACACTCCATTCATATCCTTATCGGCATCCAGCTCCACATGTCCGGCAATCACGGCCCTGCCTGCACCGACTTCCTTCTGCTCGATAAACACATCGTTGATTCTCAAATCGCTCCAAGCCCTGATATACACCGGACGCCAGATGCCGGAGGTAACCAGACGTGGGCCCCAATCCCAGCCATAATGATAACCCGCCTTACGGGCAAAAATGCTTATCTTCTTGTTGAACAAGCCCCCGTTTTCAGACTGGTCATTGGATGCCGGATACTGGTAGGGAAGTGCATCCCATTTGGGGACGTCTATCTTTACCGGCGAATGGAAGTACACCTTCAGTATATTATTCTCCTCCCTGATGTACTGCCTAACGGGGATAGACCAGCGGCGAAACATATTGTCCGCTTTCAGTATACATTCATCATTCAAATAAACGTCAGCGTAAGTATCCAGCCCCTCGAACACAAGCTCCATATTCTCTTTCCGCATCATGTCGGCAGCAAGGGTAAAGCAAGTTTCATAAACAGTCTTCCTTGTCAATCCATTGTAATCCCCGTTCGTTCAACCGGAAAAACGGGTCTTCAATAATCTTGTTCTGCAGTAAGTCCGTGTGGACTACTCCCGGAACTGTAGCCGGATACCAATTGGTCAGTCTCGCCTGCCGGAATTTCCAGCCTTCATGAAGGTTCTTTACCACTGTTTTTAGTTTCATACGAGTGTGTTTCATAGCTTTCTTTGACTACTCTAAATTACGGATAGACAAAAATACGACATTCAAAGGATACTTTATAATATCTTCTTAACGAAACATGATACAATCCCGTACACACCTACCGGGTCAGCGTCGCTGCACATCTGCTGCAGTGTGACTGCAAACGTGTTGCAGCGCTACTGCATATATGCTGCAGTGACACTGCATATGTGTTGCAGCGCCACTGCAAAGCTGAATGCAGTAGCACTGCAAAAAGCATGCACTTGCTTTGCAGTGGCAATGCATTATCCATCGCCTTATTCGGGCTTTCGATAATCCTCGCTTCTTCGCTGTGCCCATCAGTAGCAGCCTCAGCAACGGGAGATTGATGACACAAATTATACTTCACTGGGCGGAACACCAAACTGCCGCTTGAAGCTGCGCGAGAAGTTGGCCAGCGAAGAAGCTCCCACCTTGTAACACACTTCGCTCACAGTGTATTTGCCCGTCTGCAGCAGTTGCATAGCCGTGTTCATGCGATAAGTGATAAGAAAGTTCTGCGGTGTTTGTCCCGTCAACGACTTGACTCGGGCATACAAGCTGCTGTAGCTCATCAGCATTTCCTTTGCCAGCGAGGTAATGCCGAATGCCTCGTCATCCAAGTGCTTGTCCAGCAACGTGTGCAAATTCTCCAAAAACTGACGGTCTTGTTCATTAAGTATCGCTTCTCGCGCCTCTCCCCTCGGTAGGCTTTCCGAGGTGAGGTTTTGCACAATCCATTGCATCCGTTTACGGTTTTCCAACAGATTGTTTATGACGGCTTTCAGATAGAAGGGGTCGAAGGGCTTGCCCACGTAGGCATCAGCACCACAATCCAGTCCTTTGATACTGCTGTCCATATCGTTCTTTGCCGTTAGCAGAATAACGGGAATACGCCCCCAATCGGCACTTGTCTTGATAGTCTTGCACAACTCGTAGCCGTCTTTCCGAGGCATGACCACATCACTCACAATCAGTTCAGGCAACTCCATCTCTAATCTGTCTATGGCTTCCTCTCCATTTTCCACGACAACGATATTGTAATCTGGCGACAACAGCACTCGCAGGTATTCGCGCACCTCCTGATCGTCTTCTACAATGAACAGCGTGTTCTCCTTAGAGACTACTTTTTCTACGGCATTCGTCTCGACTGCCGGTATGGGTATCTTGTACTCATTGTCTTGTGCCCGTTCCTCGGGACTATATGCTGTCAGCGATTGTGGGATACTAAGAGTGAAGCAAGCCCCTGAGGGTGCTTGGAAGTGTAGTCTATGTTTCCCTTATGCAGGTGTGCCAAATATTGCGCATAATTCAGACCGATGCCTTACCATTCACATTGGGGTATTTCTTATCAGCTCCCAACCGTTCAAAGCGATCAAACAGTTGTTTCTGTTTTTCGGGTAAAATACCTTGTCCCGTATCGGCCACGCATATTTGTACGTTTTTCCCGTCGCTTTCCACAGTAATGTCGATACTCCCCCCTTCAGGTGTGTACTTAATGGCGTTACTGAGCAAGTTATAAAATATCTTTTCCACCTTCTCCGTATCAAAACAAGCCACCGTATCCTGCTTCTGTTCAGCGTGCATGTTTATCGTCAGCCCTTTTTCGTGGGCAATAAACCGGAAGTTCGCTATCTGTGCCTGAACGAAAGCTACCGGGTCTACCACGGCAACCCGGAGTTGCTTCTCGTCCTTCTCACCTTCCTTGGGGTCAAGCAACTGCTTCACAAGCCGCAACAAGCGGTCGGCATTGCGCAACATGATATCCACCAAGCCACGCTCATGTTCATTCAGATTGTTTTCTTTCGCCAGTTCTTTCAACGGGGCATATACCATGGCTAGCGGTGTACGTACTTCGTGCGAAATGTTGGTCACAAAGTCTATGTGTGCCTGATTTATCTCCCTTTGGTACTTGACCAATGCCAGTCTCTCCTCTTGTGTCCGCCAACGTATAATTAGCCGGATGACCAGTAGCACCAGCCCGATACCGACCAGCAGTATAACACAATAACCAAGGGCGTAGCCCATGGTGCAGGGTGAACAACCACCTCCTTGGTCAGTTCGTTCTTGCACCACTCTCCGCTCAGTATGCGAGCTTTCACCTTGAACGTATATTTTCCGGTAGGCAGGTTGGAATAGGCCACCCGCTTGTTGGAACCAGCGTCAATCCAGTTCTTGTCGAAGCCCTCTAGCATATAGCATAGTTCAGCAGAGAACCCGCCTCTAACTTTAATGCCGAATAGTAGAACGTAACTGTATTCTCCCGATAAGACAACGATAGTTTTTCCTCGCTCTTATTATGTATTCCCCCGTTCACCAATATCATGTCCAGATTCAGCGGGATATCCGGTTCTTTCTCGATGGGTACATCCGGATAAATGACTGTAATGCCACCCGAGCCTCCGAAAAACAAGGTACCGTCTGGTGCCACTGCCGCACAATTCAGCGCATACAGCTTCCCCTTGCAGAAGTAGTTATCATATAAATAAGAAAATGTTTTTTCCTGCACATCATACTTTCCTATATGCGTAGACGAACTAAACCAGATGTTCCCTTCCTTGTCTTCGATTACTGCCTTCAAGCTGTTGTCTATCAATCCCGACGATAAATCAAACCGCTCCAGCCATTGTGTGCGTGGGTCGTAATGCACCAGCCCGGTATTGTAAGTCCCTATCCAGTACGTATTGTTCCTATCGATAATAAGTGAATTCGGGTTGGGCAAATAAAGAGAATCCAACGGGATGAACTGTTGGTCTTCACCAAATTTATAGATACCGTTGGCCACCGTATAGAGAATCATTGTACCGATGGGCGCAATGTCTGCAACTGCGAAAACGAAATGCTGCCCGGTGCATACCGGTAAGTGAACTTCCCGTCGGCCGCCAGCGTGGCAAATCTATCAGCCAGCGTAACCCAAATACGTCCTTCCTTGTCTTCACTGATGGAAAACACATTGGCCGGGAAGGTATAATGGTTCTCTTCCCGTACGATTTTCCCCTCCCGGATAGCATACTGCCGCACCTCCGAACGGTTCCGGATGACCCACAACCTATTCTTCGAGTCAATAAAAATATGCCCGTAAAGGCCACCATCTGCCAAGTGGAAAGCTATCTTATCACCACCTATATCATAACTGGCAATATCGTGCGAGGAGCGCATCCACAAATAGCCCTCATAGTCGAACAAAAGATTTTTCACGAAGGGGTCTTCCAAGCGTTCGAAGATGGACGACAAATTGTTAAAGGCTGCCTTTTCGGGATAATAGTGAAAGTCGTTCTCTTGATCAGACAGCCATATTCCGTTGTTTGTATCGATGAAACAGACATATCTATCCCCCTTCAACTGTTGCTGCACATGGATACGTGTCAACACCCGTCGAGCCACATCGTAACGGTACATTCCCTCACCCGAAATACCTATCAACAGGAAGTTTTGCCGATAAGGAAGCACGAAGTGTATTTTTTTGTTCTGTGTAGCCTCCATAAAGTCAGTAGGTAAAAGCAGTTCTTCCCACGTCTTTGCGTCATAACACAATAATCCTTTACTTGTAGTCACCCACATGTGGTGGCTGGCGTCTTCCACAATACTTTCTATATAGGTATCCTTAGAGCCATTCAGCGTCCGCAACAAGTTCAAGTCTCTGTCCAATATATAAATATCTGTGGCATGGTGCCTAGCGTTGGCCGTCCACACTTGCTTTTGACTGGAAATGGTAATAGCACCGACTATGCTCATGCCTGGTTGTAGATAATATTTTTCCTCTTTCAGCGTCTGCTTGTTCACCTTGGCCACCCCCTTACGATCAGTAATAATGAGCCACTCGTTATCCAGATCCAGCACACGCCCTATGGGATTGAAGCCTACCTGTTGCGGATGTCTGAATATACCATCCTCCCACACGCACAATCCGCATTCATTTGACATCCACAAACGGTTATTGGCATCAAACATTAAATTATCCACATAGTCGCTATTGAGCGCTGTGGACTCTTCTTGCGCATAATATACAGTATAATTCGAACCGCTGAAACGGTTCAACCCGTGATTGGTCCCTATCCAGATGTAGCCTTTGGGATCTTCGACAAACGAAGTAATGAAGTTACTTGATATCTGTTCTACCAGCGGAAACTGGGCTGGCAGGGGTACAGACCACAACATCAGTAATAAGGCATAAATGCCTTTCCATTGCAGTTTGAGTTTTTTCATACAAGTAGTATGTCATTTAAGGTTCACGTGAAACATCAGTATTCTTTTTCTCTGTACAAAATTATATAAAACGAGCGATAATCAAAATATATCCTTGCTTTTGTCAAAAAGTACATGAGCAATAAATGGGGTTCCAACTTAGAGATTAGCGGTTAGTGATGGGTGGATACAAGTAAGAAAGGCTTATTAGGAATATATAGGTAAAGACTTGTCTCAATGTTGAAATCATACGCTTTAAACAACATTAAGTAGATTTTGATAAATCAATTAAAGATTTTGATAACATCATACAAACGATTTTCACCACATTTGGGGCGATAAAAGACCAAATGTTATGCGAATAAGTAAATCTGGTATTATGAAGTTGAAGACGGTTTCCTTGCTATGTGTAGGAAGCGTTTTGCTGTGCGGCATTTTAGCTTGCTCCAACCAGGCCAAGCAGAGCACAGAGGAAAACAATGATGAACAACAATTGTTCATTGGTGATAACATTGCCGTAGCTCAGACCCAATACGGCAAAGTGAAGGGCTTTATATTAAAGGGTATCTACAATTTCCGTGGAGTGCCTTACGGGGCAAGCACGGCGGGTGAGAACCGCTTCATGCCTCCTCGAGAACCCGAACCGTGGGAAGGCATTCGACCTGCTGTATTCTGGGGTGACACAGCCCCACAAAAGACCAAGGGGAAGTATCGCAACAGTTACAGCACGCTTGTAGACCATTGGAACTATTATGATGTAAGCGAAGACTGCCTTATGTTAAATATTTGGACGCCCGGACTGACGGATAACAAGAAGCGTCCCGTGCTAGTGTGGCTACATGGAGGCGGCTTTACCAACGGTAATGGTATTGAACAAGATGGTTATAATGGCGAAAATATCAGCCGTTATGGTGACATCGTGTTCGTATCCATCAATCATCGTTTGGGGCCTATCGGGTTTTCCGATCTTTCGGTGGCCGGTAAGGGATTCGAAGCATCGGGCAATGTGGGCATTCTCGACCTGGTCGCCGGCTTGAAATGGGTACACAACAATATCGGGCAATTTGGCGGAGACCCCGACAATGTCACTATCATTGGCCAATCGGGCGGTGGTTCCAAAGTGTGTACTCTGGTGGCCATGCCCGAAACGCAAGGCTTATCCACAAGGCCATAGCTTTGAGCGGAAACTCTACTGATGCCATTGACAAGAATTACAGTGCAGCCGTAGGCAAAGTAATCTTGCAGGAAGCCGGCTTGAAGCCTTCCGAAGCAAATAAATTACAGCAGATGCCGTGGCTCGACTATATTGAGTTAGCAAACCGTGCTATGGCCAAGTATAACGAACAAGCTGGCATTACCGGTCGCCGCAGCAACTTCGGTCCTATCGCCGACGGTACACATATTCCTATGGGCGGATTTTTTACCAATCCCTCAGCCCCCTCGGCCAACATCCCAATGATTTTCTGCACTACCAATTGCGAATTTTCCCTGAGTCGTGACAACTCCACTTTGGAGCAGATAGACAAGAAACAATTAGTTGAAATGATAAACCAGATGAAAGGTGGGAACGGTGACAAGATAGTCGACGCTTATGCCAAAGCCTTCCCAGACAAAAAGCCTATCGAGTTGCTTGGTTTAATATTGAGTTCACGTGAAAATGTCATTGCTACAGCCAACCAGAAGCTGACACAAAAGGCCCCGGTCTATTTGGCATGGTTCGGTTGGAATCCTCCCTTGTTCGACGGCCGCATGCGCGCTTCCATTGTCTGGACATCTGCTTCTGGCTGAAGAACACCGACTTAATGATTACCCATACAGGCGGTGGTAAGCGTCCGCGCGACCTTTCTATGAAAATGACCGATGCTTTGTTGAACTTCATGCGCATCGGCAATCCCAATTGTGCAGGCCTGCCCGAATGGCCACAGTACACAGCTGAGAAGGGTGCCACGATGATGCTCAACGATGTCTGTGAGGTGGTTTACGATCCCGATAGGGAAGCACGTGAATCCTTAAAATAAAGCTCTTCATTTTTTATTTAAAGATTGTTGCACTATACAACGTGAGAGATATGTTGAAAAGTAGTTTTGTGTGAACCCTAAAACACGAAAGAGAATGTATTATCCTTAATATTAACCTTATAATTAAAATGTGAGAAATGCATATGAAAAAAAGTGTAATTTTATGTTTTTGCAACGTAGTTTTGTCACTCGTACTAACACTTGCTTGTATACAAGCAGTTCCGGTACAAGCATCTCCTCTGCAGTCAAAGACGATTACGGGAGTAATAACATCGGGTACGGACGGTTTTCCCTTGATTGGAGTAAGTGTCCAAGTACAAGAAAATTCTACCGGTAGTATCACTGACCTTGATGGTCGATACTCAGTGCAAGCCAGCGAAGGGCAGACCTTGGTCTTCTCTTACATTGGCTTTAAGTCGCAAACCATCAAGATAGGCACATCTTCTATCATTAATGTGGTACTGATAGAAGACAATGAAATGTTGGACGAAGTCGTGGTTGTGGGCTATGGTGTCCAAAAGAAAAAGTTAGTGACAGGTGCCACCGTCCAGGTAAAAGGCGACAAAATCGCCGAGCTGAACACCACCAATCCTTTGCAGGCCATGCAGGGACAGACACCTGGTGTAAACATCACTTCTATTTCCGGCCAACCGGGTGAAAGCCTCAAGGTTAGCATCCGTGGTTTGGGTACCATAGGTAATGCTGAACCATTGTATCTGATTGATGGCGTTCGCGGTGACATCTCCAACCTGAACCCTGCCGACATCGAAAGTATCGACATCTTGAAGGATGCCGCTTCCGCTGCCATCTACGGTGCGCAGGCAGCCAACGGTGTAGTGTTGGTGACGACCAAGAACGGTAAGGAAGGTAAGGCTGTAGTGTCATTCGACGGTTACTTCGGTGTACAGAACGTGGCAAAAGAAGTGAACTTATTGAATACCGAACAGTACATCATGATTATGGACGAGTCGCACCGCAACTCTACCGGTTCTGGATATAATTGGAGCGGCTATAAGTCTATTTATGATGCAAACGGTAATCTCTATGATGTAGATTGGCTGGACAAAATGTTTGAAGACAATGCTCAAATGCAGAGTTATACCCTTGGTATTACGGGTGGTTCAACGGTTTCCCAATATGCCATTTCGTTGGGTTACATGTCACAGGAAGGTATTGTTGGCGGTAAGGACGTGTCTAACTTCTCCCGTTACAACTTCCGCATCAACTCTGAGCACAAGTTATTCAAAAATCTACTGAAGGTGGGAGAACAAGTTAGCTTCGTTTACCGTGATAAGACTGGTGTCGGCGTAGGCGGCCAATACGATAACTCGTTGCGTGGCGCTTACGAAATTGCTCCATTTGTTCCCATTTACAGCGATAACAACATTTACGACATGCCCTACAATGATACCTCCAATTCCGATTGGAATCAGGAAAGCGGTAACCCTTATGGTTTAATGATGATGCGCCATAATCAAAACAAAAACGTCTTCTTCTCCGGCAACGCTTATGCCGAATTGCAGCCCATCAAGAACCTAAAAATTCGTACTGTATTCGGTGCTAACTACAGTACCAATGAATACCGCAACTTCAACCCGATATACCAATTCGGTTCTACAAGCCGTAATACTAATACCAGTGTTACCCAAAATATGCAGCATGTATTGGAACTTACATGGACCAATACGGCTACTTATGACTGGAAAGTTAATGACCATGCCTTCAATGCCTTGATCGGTATGGAGTCCTACCAATACAATGGCACTTACTTAAGTGGTAGCAATTCTTCCTTGAAAGAAGGATTCGACGATTGGGAACATGCTTACATCAGCAATGGTACAGCTTCTTCTACTGCCAGTGGTTTAGGTGTCAGCGGTTATCCATTGGATGAAAACCGTACGGTCTCTTACTTCGTCCGCTTTGGTTGGAACTGGAAAGAGACCTACATGCTGAACGCTACGGTACGTGCCGACGGTTCTTCCAAGTTTGCCCGTGGCCATCGTTACGGTTATTTCCCATCCATCTCCGCAGGCTGGATCATGACCAACGAGAAATTCATGGAAAGTACCGTAGCTGGCTCGACTACTTTAAGCTACGTGTCAGCTGGGGACAAGTAGGTAACCAAAACATTGACAACTACCAATACTTAGCACCTATCACGTCGCAATATATATATTACTATTTCGGTAACTCGCATCAAAATTCGTCTACCGAAGCTGCGGCATTAGGTAACAACTGGGGCGCTTATCCCAGCCGTTTGGCCAATGAAAAGTTGACATGGGAAACTTCTGAACAGACCAATATCGGCTTCGACGCTCGCTTCTTCGACAGCCGTTTTGGTGTGAACTTTGATTTCTATATGAAGACAACAAAGGATTGGTTACTCACAGCTCCTATTCTGAATACGGCTGGTACAGGCGCACCTTACATCAATGGTGGCGATGTAAAGAACACCGGTGTGGAACTGGCTTTGACTTGGGATGACACGTTAGGTAAGGACTTTAAATATAACATCTCACTGAACGGTTCCTACAACAAGAATGAGGTAGGTAACATTCCTACCAGCGATGGTATCATCCATGGTGCAGGCGATGAGTTGTACAACAATGCCAGCGAATTCTACCGTGCAGAAAATGGCCAACCTATCGGTTATTTCTGGGGCTATAAAACTGCCGGTATCTTTCAAAATACACAGGAAATAGATGAATGGCGTGCCGTAGGCAACGGTATCCTGCAGTCTAATGTACAGCCGGGCGATGTGCGCTTTGTGGACCGAAACCATGACGGTCAAATCAACGACAAAGATAAGGTGAACTTAGGCAACGGTACTCCTGATTTCACGTTGGGTTTGAACTTGGGCTTCGTTTACAAAGGCTTCGATTTCTCCATCGTGGCAAACGGCGCCTTTGGCCAGCAGATTGTGCAGTCTTACCGTAACCACACCCGTCCTACACCAAACTACACCACAGCTATCCTTGACCGGTGGCACGGTGAAGGCACCAGTAACCGGATTCCGCGCGTTACAGATAGCAACATCAACTATCAGTTCTCTGACTTATTTATACAAAATGGTGACTACCTGCGCCTAAGTACCCTTACGTTGGGTTATGATTTCGCCAAATTATTCAAGGGCAAAGCAGTCAGCCAAGCTCGCCTATACTTTCAGGTACAAAACCTATTCACCATTACCGGGTACGACGGTATGGATCCAGAAATCGGTTTCGGTTCTTCCAACAATTCTTGGGTATCGGGCCTAGATTATGGTTATTATCCGCGCCCCCGTACTGTTCTTGTAGGTGTAAATCTTAAATTCTAATTTATAAAAATACGTATGAATATGAAAAATATTAGGTCTAACATAATTGCAGCAGGCATTTTATGCCTGAGTTTGGGAATGACTTCTTGCACTAAGGGCTTCTTGGATGTGGAATCAAAGACCGAATCTACGACAGGAAATTTTTATAAAACAGAGCAAGATGCCTATCGTGCCTTGTTGGGCTGCTACGATGGTTATAGACGTGCAACATGTGGTAGCGCTGTCAATTTCTTGGTTAGCGCCGAAGTAATGGGATATGAATGTTTCGGCGGTTCCGGTGCTTCCGATGGTAACGGTATGCGTGTGACCGATCGCTTTGACCTCTCAGAAATGCCTTCTTCTACAGGTTCCAGTTGGTCTGGTTATTATGCAGGCATTTATCGTTGCAACGAATTAATCACACGCGAAAATAGCATTCAATGGAACGAAACGGGTAGCATGCATACTCAGTATATGGCCGAGTGCCATGCCATCCGTGCCTTCTTATATTTCGATGTGGTACGTCAGTTTGGTAACATTCCTTTGCTTACCAAACCTACTGATGAAAATATACCGCAGGCAGATCCCGCTGACGTGTATAAGCTGATTTTCGATGACCTGAAGTTTGCCATCGAAAATATTCCGGCAAACGCTTATCCCAAAGCTGAATCGGAAACAAACGATGGCAAGATTACCAAATATGCTTGCGAGGCCATCTTGGCACGTGCTTATTTGTACTACACCGGTTATTATGGTCAAGAGCCTGAAGGCGTGACCAAGGCTGATGCGTTAGCCGCTGTGGAAGACATTATTTCTTCAGGTCAATACGCTTTGATACCCGAATACCGGCGTTTGTGGCCTGCCGCTTGTGCCCAAAAAGCAGAAGTAGGTGATATGACTACCCTATATGGCGATTATGCCGGTGATGGTAATAACGAGACAGTATTAACCGTAAAATGTACAGCCAGTGTTAACTGGTCTGGTTTGGACGGTAACCGTTGGCAAGTAAACATTGCTTTGCGTACCTCAACAGGTGTGGCTCCTTATGCACAAGGTTGGGGATATGCTACAGTAAATCCTAAATTCGTTGAGGAATATGAGGATGGCGATACTCGGCGTACAGCTTCTGTGATTGATATAAAAGGCGAGGGATTGGAAGACAATCAGTTGGTTCAAACTTGTATTGTCCAATCGCAGGAATACACCGGTTACTATATCAAGAAGTATGCTCCATTGGCCTTTGCCGATGGTACACATGCTGGTATGGAAAACGGTACGGGTAACTTGATGATTTCAAACCACCAGGATTATGTTCAAGTTCGCTATGCCGACGTGTTACTAATGGCAGCTGAGTTGGGTAGCCCTAATGCGCAACAGTATTTCAACATGGTTCGCGAACGTGCCTTTAAGGATAAAGATGGCAACACCTCTCCGTTATACACCGAAAAACAAGCTACGAAAGAAAACATAATGCGCGAACGTCAGTTTGAATTTGCTTTCGAAGGCATTAACTATTACGACTTGCTACGCCAAGGCATAGACTATGCGGCTGCCCAATTAGCCAAACAAAACGGCGTTGAAGTGATGACAGCGGGTGCTCCTGCTACCATCTCGTTCAATCCTCAGAACTTTATAAACAAGGCAGGTTTGATGATGGTCAACACGAACCAGATTCTATTATCTGACGGTGTTTTGAAACAAAATCCTGGTTGGTGATAAGAGCCATATGCTTATAATATGAAATTTAATGAGAGTGTAAAAAAACAGGAATGCCGTTTGCGACTGGTTGTCATTTTGACACCTTCATCAAGACTATCCGTTTTTGTACATTTTTAAAGTGAGAAAACAAAATTTGCTACATATTAAGGTTTACAAACTCAATTTATGTAATCATGAAAATGAAATCTTTATTTGTTGTGTTGTGCCTCACGATGGCTTATCTATCGGTCGGAGCGCAGAAAATTTACAAATTTCAGAACACGAAACTATCGGACGAAAAGCGTATTGACGCCTTGCTGGAAGAACTTATGCTGGAGGAAAAAATTGCTTTACTCGGCAGCGACCTAGCGGTGCCCCGTTTGGGCATACTTTCTTGCCGCCACCACGAGGCCTACATGGATTGGCCTTGGGTGGTCCTGCTGCTTGGGGAGGACGTAAGAAAGGCGAAGATGGAAAAATAATTCCTACTGATAGACCTACGACTATTTTCCCACAATCATATGGGCTGGGCGCTACGTGGGATGTGGACTTAGTGAAAAAAGTAGGTGAGCAGGCTTCCCTTGAAGCGCGCTACTACATGCAACGTCCTGAAGACAAGCGTACAGCTTGGTAATGCGTGCTCCGAATGCGACTTGGCACGCGATCCGCGCTGGGGACGCACGGAAGAAAGCTACGGAGAGGATGCCTTCCTTACTGCCAGACTGACAGTAGCCAATATCAAAGGCTTGCAAGGTGATAACCCACGCTATTGGCGTACTGCCGCCCTGATGAAACATTTCCTGGCCAACAGTAACGAAGATCGCAGAGACAGCACATCAAGCAACTTCGATATGCGCCTATTCTACGAATATTATGCTTATCCCTTCTACAAAGGCATTACCGAAGGCGAAAGCCATGCTTTTATGGCTGCTATAACGGATGGAACGGCCCAGCCATGTGCGTACATCCTTGCTTGAAAGAAATTACTCGCGACAAATGGGGCAACAACGGCATTATCTGCACGGATGGCGGAGCACTGAAGCTGCTAGTCAATGCCCACCATGCCTATCCCACTATGGCCGAAGGAGCGGCTGCGGTGGTAAAGGTACTACAGGACAATTCTTGGATGTTTATAAGCCCTATATTGAGGAAGCTTTAGAAAAGGGTTTACTGACTGAGAAAGACATTGACAAAGCTATTCGTGGCAACCTATACGTAGCCTTAAGGCTAGGATTGCTGGACGGAAAAGATTCTGCAGACCCTTATAAGAACATCGGTACCATCCCCAACGAAGTGCCTCCTTATGAACGTGAGGAAGCCAAACAATTAGCACGCGAGGTGACGGCCAAGTCGGTGGTGCTGCTGAAGAACAGTAAGAATCTTCTGCCCCTCAATGCCTCCAAGCTGAAGAAGATAGCCGTAATAGGCCTTATGCCGATAAGATTGTGCAAGACTGGTATAGCGGCACACCGGCATATGAGATTACTATCTTAGAGGGCATTCGCAACGCCGTGAAAGATGGACAAACAGAAGTGATTTATGCTACCAACAATGCAATAGATGAAGCCGTAAATGCGGCCCGGGAGGCTGATGTAGCTGTGGTATGCGTAGGAAACCATCCGTATGGCACACGTCCTGACTGGTTCTTCTGCCCCGTGCCGAGCGACGGACGAGAAGCTGTGGATAGAAAGTCGCTGATGCTGCCCGATGAAGACTTGCTGAAGCAGGTGTACAAGGCCAATCCCAACACTATCTTGGTACTAGTTAGCAGCTTCCCATACACCATCAACTGGAGTCAAGAAAATCTGCCAGCCATTTTGCACATTACGCATTGCAGTCAAGAACAAGGCAACGGTTTGGCCGATGTCTTGTTTGGTAAGGTCAACCCCTCTGGACATACCACTCAAACATGGGTGAAGGACATTACCGACCTACCCGACATGATGGATTATGACATTCGTAACGGACGTACCTACATGTACTACAAGGATGATGTGCTTTATCCCTTCGGCTATGGCTTGAGTTATACTACATTCGACTACCAGCAAATCAAGTCTGTCAAGCAGGACAAGGATAAGGTTACCGTAACCGTGTTGGTAAAGAATTCGGGTAGCCGCGACGGTGAGGAAGTGGTACAGCTGTATGCCAGCTATCCGGAATCAAAGGTAGAACGCCCGATGAAGCAACTGAGGCATTCAGTAAGGTGCCTATCGCAGCCGGTGATACAAAGGAAGTGGTGCTTGATATTCCCAAGGAGGATTTCGCTTATTGGGATGAAATTCAAGATAAGTTCGTTGTGGAACCCGGTAAGGTAAAACTACTTATCGGTGCCTCTTCAGCAGATATCCGTCTGGAAGGTGAAGTTACTTTATAGAACAGTTATTAGAGTTGAGTAAAAAGATTGTGATAGACAATGCAGAATCCGCACGCAGTCTGTCCTTTGCATAACTGTGTGTGGATTCTTTTCTATGCCTGCCTTTGAATATACAGACAACCTGAATGAAGAAACAGACAAGTATCAAGTGAACCATTGACAAAAACAACGAAGCTGGTGAAAATCAGCTTTGCCGACAAATGTTCATCTTTGTAATAAAAAAATTCATTGCGTATGAAAACAGTTAAGTTGAAAATCAGGAAAGGCATCTCCCTGCTTTACGCGGGTATTTTCGTGTATACCTTTTCCGCTTGCTCTGCCGGAAGGACGGAGCAACAACCGAATAGTGTTTCGCAAGACGAACAACAGTTATATATAGGAGATTCCATTGCCGTAGCACAGACTCAGTATGGCAAAGTGCGCGGCTATCTATTAAGAGATATATACACCTTTTGTGGCATACCGTATGGGGCAAGCACGGCGGGCGAAAACCGTTTCATGCTCCCCGCGAACCCGAGCCTTGGGAGGGCATCCGTCCAGCGGTCTTTTGGGGCGATACGGCTCCGCAGATTACGACAGGCAAGTACCGCAACACATACACTACATTTACCGACCATTGGAATTACTATGGCGTCAGCGAGGACTGTCTGATGCTAAACATTTGGACGCCCGCCTTGGCCGACACGAAGAAACGCCCTGTGCTGGTATGGATTCATGGAGGCGGTTTTACAAATGGCAATAGCATTGAGCAAGACAGCTATCGGGGCGAGAATCTTAGCCGCTACGGAGACATTGTATTTGTTTCATTAAACCATCGACTGGGCCCTATCGGCTTCAGTGACTTTTCAGGGTGGATGAGAAGAAGTTTGCCGAGTCGGGCAATGTTGGTATCCTCGATTTGGTGGCCGGCCTGAAGTGGGTACACAACAACATCGCACAATTCGGAGGTGATCCGAGCAACGTCACCATCATGGGCCAGTCGGGCGGCGGAGCTAAAGTGTGCACGCTGGTAGCCATGGCCGAGACAAAGGGTTTGTTGCACAAGGCCGTAGCCTTGAGTGGAAACATCACGGGGGCAATAGATAACAATTACAGTACCGAACTGGGTAAATACATCCTAAAAGAGGCAGGTTTACCACCTTCGCAAATAAATAAATTGCAAGAAATACCTTGGCTCGACTACATCGTCCTGGCCAACCGAGCAGCCGCTAAGTATGACAAGCAACTAGGCGGCAATGGCATGATGCGTGGTTCTTTTGGGCCTGTGGGTGATGGCTTCCACATCCCGATGGATACATTTTATACCGATCCGGAAGCTCCCTCGGCCCATGTCCCCATGCTATTCAGCACCACTACATGCGAGTTCTCCATAAGCCGCGACAATGCTACCCTCGAAAAAATGAATAGAACGCAACTGGTGGAAATGGTGGACAAAATGAAAGGTAAAAACGGTCAGAATATTGTATTGGCTTATGAAAAAGCATTTCCCGACAAGAAACCTATTGAATTGCTCGGCTTGATAATGAGCTCCCGTGAGAAAGTAATTGAAGCCATCAATGCCAAGGCACAACAAAGCGCACCGGTCTATTTAGCATGGTTCGGCTGGGAGCCACCCTTATTCGACGGGCGCATGCGTTCCTTCCATTGTCTGGACATCAGTTTCTGGCTGAAGAATACCGACGTTATGCTTACCCATACGGGGGGAGGCAAGCGTCCGCGCGACCTCTCCACGAAGATGACCGACGCTTTACTGAGCTTCATGCGTACGGGTAGCCCCAATTGCGCAAGCCTGCCTGAATGGCCGCAATATACACCGGACAAGGGAGCCACGATGATGTTGAACGACCAGTGCGAAGTATCTACGACCCTGACCGCGAAGCACGCAAAGTGTTAACAGAGTAAACCAAGCATTTTTCCTATTGTTCTATTAGAGTAGGACAATAGGAAAGGCAATACATATCGGCTACCATCCGGTTGCTTCCGCACCATGAGATAGCTGTCTTATTTATAATCTTAAAATTAATTCCAATGAAGAGTAAATTCATTTTAACAGCATTTTTTTGTGTTTGCGGTATAATGCCTATGGCAGCACAATGGCAACGTACGCCTACCCCTAACGACACGCTCCAATCAGTCAAAGTGCTGAGTGACGGCAGGATAGCATTGAATATCTACGCACCCCAAGCCAAGAAAGTAGACATCGAGGGTGACATTATTCCTTGGGGAAAGAAGCCAGATGTGATGAAATCGGTCTCTGGTGTATGGACGGTAACCGTACCTCCAGTAAAAGCTGGAGCCTACCGCTACCACTTTATAGTAGATGGTGTGAAAGTGTTCGATCCCAAGTCTCCCGAGGCACATGAAATCTCAGCCGTACTGAAAGTGGAGGCAAAAGATGGCGATTTTTTCTCCATGAAGGAAGATGTTGCCCATGGTGCAATAGCTCAACGTTATTATCACTCAAAGACTCTGAAGACTACCCGTCGCCTGCACGTATGGACGCCAGCGGGTTATGAGAAAAGTGTGGAAAAATTGCCGGTGCTCTACCTGATACATGGCGGAGGTGATACTGACCTTGCTTGGCCTACGGTAGGCTGCGCAGGCAACATACTCGACAATTTACTAGCCGAGAACAAAATGCAACCCATGATTGTGGTGATGCCCAACGGCTCCATTGCCACAGAAAACCTAATGGACGAAGTACCTCTATTTGCCAAAGACCTGATGAATGACATCATCCCTTACATCGAAGCCAACTACCGTGTACTGACCGACAAAGACCATCGTGCTTAGCAGGCCTCTCCATGGGCGGCATGGAAACTTTGGAAGCAGGCTTGAATCACTACAAAGAATTCGGCTACTTATGGGTATTGAGCTCTGGATGGTTTGAGACGAACAAGAAAATGTACGCCGAACGCAGCACCTACCTCAAGACCATCGCTCAAGACTTCAACCACACAGTGCACGCCTTGCATTTCACGCAAGGTGGTCCAGAGGACATCGCTTACAACAATTGTAAAGCCATGCTGAAACTGTTTGACGCAGCAGGTATCAACTACAAGTACAGCGAAGCCCCCGGTGGACACACGTGGTACACGTGGCGCAATGACTTGTACAACTTGGCACAACAGTTATTTAAGTATTAAACATGACAATTATCATTGCAAAATACCGAATTACATCCTATTATTAACTTTAATCCCTCCCAGCAGTTCTCCATCCCAAGCTATAAAATTAAGTTTGGAAAATTATATCGTATATATACACATCACGTCACTTACTTACGCAACTACGCACTCCATTCAGATACATTATTAATAAATGAGAAAATAATTTCTAACATAAGTAACTTGAAACACTAATTCTTTCTTCTTTTTACAGAACTCCTAAAGTCTTCTGCTATGAGGTATCCTAAAAAAGAGGGAGTAACAGAAAAAAGAAAGTCCCTGAGCCATTAAAATTCAGAGACTTACGATTTTAATTTTTCTATTTTAGCGGAGAGAGGGGATTCGAACCCCCGATACCTTTAGGGGTATACACGCTTTCCAGGCGTGCCTCTTCAACCACTCGAGCACCTCTCCTTGTTCGGGGCGCAAAAGTAAGGGAAGTTTTTGGAATTACCAAATGTTCGGGCAAATAATATTAAAAGTCCGTTCAAGCAACCAATGCCGGAACGGACTTTCAACACTCAATAAAACATACTTATCATTACCGTGATCTGACTTCCCGTCTCATGAATATGACATACGAAAGGGCAAAACAGATGACAGTAGCTGCAATCAGTCCGGTGAGCTGCGGCCACACCACCAAAAGACTCTGTCCCAATGGCAGCGGGCTGGGAATGGCCCCCTGAACCTGCTCCATAGTGAGCGGCCCCAAACTTCTGACGGAAGGCATCAGCAGCGTTGTGGTCGCCTCATTGAACAGTTCGCTAGGTGCCAGACGCATCAGACCGAGAATAAATTTCTGGTAACTGACTATCTGATAAGGAGATGCCAGCTGCGAAGGCTCAATGCCTTGGCAACCAGATTGACAATCATCGTATAGAACACGCTGAAAAACAACCATACCGCCACCGAAGCCAATGCCGAGGTGGCGCCTGACGGAAGCAAAGCGAAAACAGAATGGCAGATTCAGCCAGAATGCCACATAGAATACACTGATTATGAGAAAGAATACAATCCTCCAAAATTCTTCTGCTGTGGGAGGAATGCCTATCGCTATCAACCCGCAGCCCATTACGAGGAATCCCAGTACAAACAGCATTATACCTATCACAATCAATGCAGCCACGAACTTGGCATTGATAATGCAATCACGATGAACGGGCTGTGACAGCATACGGCTCAACGTCCCCTTGTTCTGTTCCGAATTTATAGCATCAAATCCCAGCGCAATCCCCAACAACGGCCCCAGAAAGTTGATAAACTGCACAAAAGAAGGCAATGTGCCATCCGAGGCTGTGAACAGCTTCAAGAAAAGGAACGAACCGTCCGGGTCATTGGGCTTGATGGCGGCACCTATGTTGGTAAGCGAGGTATAGAGTGAGCCCATGCACGTAAGCAAAATGATTCCCATCAAGATAATGAACCGCCAACTTTTCACATGGTCGGATATTTCCTTGTTAACGACTACCCAAAAGGATAATTGACTTTATTCATGCCTTTCTCCTCCTTCCTCCATATAATGGCTATAAATATCAGATAATTCTTGATGCTTGTCCTTCAAATCAGACATATCAATCAAGGTGACCAGCTTCCCACTGTTGAACAGTCCCACGCGGTCGCAAACTTCTGCACCTGGTCCAGGTGGTGGGAAGAGAACAAGACGGTCAGTCCCTCCTTCCGGCTCAACTGCCTAATGAGCTCGATGAACTCCTGAACACCGGCAGGGTCTATTCCCGAAGTAGGTTCATCCAGGATTATAATTTCCGGATTTTTGATAAGCACGTCCGCCAGTCCCAATCGCTGGCGCATACCGCGCGAATATTTCCCGGTCTTCTTTTTCATCTGTCCGGCAAGCCCCACATGCTCCATCAGCTCCAGCGCCCTGACTTTCGCTTCGGCATCCGAAATGCCATTGAGACGCGCAGTATATATAAGGTTTTCCAGACCGGTCATGTCATCATAAAACCCCACATCTTCGGGCAGATAGCCTATCTTCCGCTTTACCTCGATAGGATGCCTGGTAGAGTCGATACCGCAAATCTCCACAGAGCCGGAAGTGGGTTCCGTCAGTCCCAGCATCATCAGGATGGTAGTTGACTTGCCGGCACCGTTTGGCCCCAATAATCCGAAAATCTCCCCTTTACGGATAGTCAAGCAAATGCGGTCTACGGCAGTGAAGCGCCCATACTGCTTGGTCAAGTCTGTCAATGCAATCACTCGCTCGTCCATGCTCACCTCCTTCCATATTTACGGAACAGATAGCATACGGCACCTATGGCAACGATTATTATCAAAACGCCCACCCATCCCCATATCATCGGGGTTTTCACGGCAATGCGGAATTGGGCGTCTGTATTCACTTCAGGAGTTTTGGCCGTCATGGTAGCCACATAATCTCCGGGCAATGCCTTTTTGGATGCTTTCATGGTAGCTACGACATTGGCCGTTTCCCCCGCCTTCAGCATATCAATCTTCGAAGGCTCAAAAGACACTTCCCAGTCCACGGGCTTATTGGCAGAAAGCTGGATATCTTCAACAATGAAGAACCGGTATTCCGGACCACCAACTCGATACGCTTCACATCTCCGCTGTGATTTCGGTACTCAACAATCCTCTGGGCGTGGACAATTCCATCTCATAAGAACCCGTGACAACAACTTCCAGCTCCAAGTCGGCAGAAGTCGTACCGGTAGCCGCACGTACCGGAATCTTGTAATTGCCGGCTTCCACATTGGCGGGAGGGACAATCTCTATACTCACATTCTGGCTGCTGTTCGCTTCCACCTGGGCAGAAGTAGCCTGCTTATAGTTGGGCTTGAACACGACACTCCAGCCTCTGGGGGCATTGGCCATCAGCGCATACAGTTGCTGGTCGGCCGTCTGGTTTTTCAATGTAGTATTGAAGGTAAAGGTGGACTTGGAATTGCCCTGCATATTGGGCTGGTCGGTAGTGAACTCGGTCTGGTAAGTTCCTTTCTGGGCCACGACCACCTCCAACGGCAGTTTGGTTTCTCCGGCAAATACTGTGAAATGATAACTTCCTTTATTTACTTTTAGAGGAACTTCCACTTTCAAATTGAACGTTTTCTTTTCCTTGGACAGTACAGAAAGCTGGCTGAGGGTCCAGCCGCCTGACTTGATTTCATGCTTCCAACTACCCGGCAATCCGCTGACCGAGAGATTTGCATTTGTAACCCCGTCCGTGTTGTTAATCAAATCAATGCTGTAATCAATGGACGCTCCGGGCGTCACGGAAATTTTTGTGTAAGGAGTGTACAGAATAATGCTTCCAGATTCATCGGCATGTACACGATTTAAGGGAAAGGCTCCCAACAAAATAGCTAACAATAAAATACAATTTGTTCTCATAGTCATAAAAAAGTTCTTATGGTTGTTTTATTATGAATATTTTCCCAATTTGTGCGTTACAAAAATAAAAGATAGCTATATTAGCTGGTGTTAAAAGAAACAAAAGAATATAATTGCGGACACGATATACCCTACAATGACCTGCTTTTCTTATCTTTGCGATTCCTATTGATACAAACGAATACCATACCGACATGAGAATCCCTGAAATACGCTTACAGAACCAGCAACTGTCCACTCCACTCTTCGGCCACCCGAAAGAACTGGTCTCCTGGATGGGCGCCATGCAGGCACAAGACTATACAATGGTGAAATGGGCCGTAGGTATGCGGCTGAAGTTACCGGAAATTCAAGCCGTGGAAAAAGCCCTGCATCAAGGGGAAATACTGAGAACCCACGTAATGCGTCCCACATGGCACCTGGTAGCAGCAGAAGACATTCGTTGGATGCTGAAACTCTCTGCACAACGCATCAAATCTGCCAATGATTCCTATGCAAAAGGACATGGTCTGGAAATCACGGAACAGCAATATGACAGAAGCTACACCATACTTGGGAATATCCTCAGCGGGAAGCGAAGCCTGACGAAACAAGAGATTGCGGAACATTTTGAACGTTCGGGACTGCTTGCAGACAACTACCACATGACCCGCTTTATGTCGCGTGCCGAAGTCGAAGGAATTGTGTGCAGCGGAGAATGCCATGAACGGCAACACACCTATGCCCTTCTGGACGAAAGAGTTCCACCTACCCCCGAACTGACGAAAGAAGAAGCGCTGGCCCGCCTGGCTACAGCCTATTTCCGCAGCCATGCCCCCGCTACCCTGCAAGACTTCTCCTGGTGGTCTGGTTTGCCTTTAACGGAAGCAAGGCAAGCCATTTCTCTGATAGAACCGGAACTGATGTCCGAACAATGGAACAGCCAGACATGGTACATCCATGACTCCTGCCGGACATCTGGAAAGGCGACCGGTAACCTGCACCTTCTTCCCTCCTACGACGAATACCTGATAGGATACAAGGACCGGACGGACGTCCTACCCAAAGAGGACTATTCTAAAGCTTTCACCAACAACGGATTGTTCTTTCCGGTACTTCTCTATAAGGGGCATGTAGTAGGAAATTGGAACAAGGCGTCCAAGAAAAAAGAAATCTTCCCGGAGCATTCGCTTTTCCGGAAAGACATCTGCCTGAAAGAGGAGTTACTGAACCAGGCTAAAGAAAAGTACGTCCGGTTCCTAACACATTAAAGGCGGTCATCGAAGATGTTCATTGAAGAATCTCTCTATTTTGCCGAATGGAATTACCTCTATATTGTCATACAAGTCTACATGGTTTGCACCGGGAATAATCAGCAGTTCCTTATTATCACCCTGCAACTTTTTAAAAGCATCTTCACTGAAATAACGTGAATGGGCCTTCTCACCGTGCAGCATCAACACTGCACTACGGATTTCATCACTATATGAAGGATAGGCATATTGATGAACGAAAGCGGTGAAGTCTTGTTCCATCCGTGATTCGAGTTGAGTGACCGCTTATGATAGCCGCGCGGTGTTTTATAATAGGCATGGTAGTCCTTCACAAATTGTGGAGCATCGGCAGGCAACGGGTCTACTACACCTCCTCCAAGAGCAAATGTACCGTTTCTATAATCCTCCGTACGCTGAGCATTAAGCTGGCGCCGCAATTCATGCCGTGCATCGGCATTCATAGAATCGAAATAACCGTTAGCATTGACCCGGCTCATGTCGTACATGGTTGCCGTAACTGTAGCCTTGATGCGAGTATCGATAGCCGCTGCATTAAGCGCCATGCCTCCCCATCCACAAATACCGAGAATGCCGATGCGCTCTGCATCTACATCGTCACGGGTGGAAAGATAATCGACCGCTGCACTGAAATCTTCCGTATTGATGTCCGGCGAAGCCACATAACGGGGCTGGCCGCTACTTTCTCCCGTATAGGATGGATCGAAAGCAATCGTCAGGAATCCACGTTCTGCCAATGTCTGCGCATACAAGCCCGAAGCTTGTTCCTTCACGGCACCAAATGGGCCACTGATGGCAATGGCAGGCAATTTACCCGTCACATTCTTGGTACATACAAATCGGCAGCAAGTGTAATGCCGTAACGGTTGTGGAAAGTTATCTTCTTATGGTTTACTTTATCACTCTGTGGAAATGTCTTGTCCCACTCCTGAATCAGATTCAAATTCTCTTCCATAAATTTATTATCATTATTAGGATTATTTTCTGTTGCAAACAAATGTCCTGCAGCACAAAGGCTAATAACCATCGCCGCACATATGTTTTTTACCATGTTCTTCATCTCTACTTCTTTAAGTTTCGGTTGGAAATTCATTTCTTAATCCATTGCTTGACAGTTTCCCGGCTCGCTCCATTCAGCAGCCTGCCTTTTCCCCAGTTTATGCCGGGGTAATTCGTCTGCAATTCCTTTTCTGCATTAGAAATACTGCTGCTTCCCGAAGTGGCGAATGGAATAACCGTTTTACCTGCAAAATCACCGCTTTCTATAAATGTATTGACGATTCTTGGAGCCAAATTCCACCAAATAGGAAAACCGATATAAATGGTATCATACTCCGCGAGACTCCCCAATTTAGAATACAATGCAGGACGCGATTTGGAATCCGACATCTCCACACTGCTGCGCGAAGCTTTGTCGTGCCAGTCCAAATCAGCAGCCGTGTACTTTTTCGCAGGCTGTATTTCGTAGAGAGTCCCATCGACAGTTTCTGCCACCAACTTGGCAGCCCTTGCCGTTGTTCCCGTTGCCGAGAAATAAGCTACCAGTGTCTTACCACCTTTTTTCTGTGCGTTAACAATAATAGACAACAGCATAACTGCCATCATAAACAATACCAATCTTTTCATACGATATATTATTTAGTTGAAACATATAAATCCAATTGTTATAGCGATACAAAAGTAGCGGGTATTATTATTACATAGGTATCCAGATTACTGATTATATAACCCAAATTACTGATAGATGTCCGAGAAGAGAAATAAAAAATCCCGTAAAACCTTGATTTTACGGGATTTGTCATACTTTGAGTCCTTTTTGTCTTTGGAGTTCTGCGGAGAGACAGGGATTCGAACCCCGGGTGCCTCGCAGCACAACGGTTTTCAAGACCGCCGCAATCGACCACTCTGCCACCTCTCCTAAAACTTCCTTTTCGGGAAGTGCTTTCCTCTTTAAAGCGGTGCAAAGGTACAAATCATTTTTAATTCTGCAAACTTCCTTTCTCTTTTTTCATGAATTAATAGTACTTTTGCACCATGATATATCCGCAGAACTTTGAACAGAAAATAGGTTTCGACCAAATACGCAATTGCTGAAAGAAAAATGCCTCAGTACACTTGGCGAAGAACGGGTGATAGACATGGCATTCTCCGACCACTTTGGAGAGGTGGAGGAGCGTTTGGACCAAGTCACTGAATTTGTACGCATACTCCAAGAAGAAGACAACTTCCCGGCACAATACTTTTTTGATGTACGCCCGTCACTGAAACGCATACGTGTGGAAGGCATGTATCTAGATGAACAAGAGCTCTTTGACCTGCGCCGTTCACTGGAAACCATACGTGATATTGTACGTTTCCTACAGAAAAGCGACGATGATGAGGAAGAGGGCGCTTCCCCCTACCCTTGTCTGAAAAGATTGGCAGGAGACATCACCGTTTTCCCACAGCTCATAGCAAAAATAAACGGCATCCTCTCTCCTTACGGAAAAATCAAGGACAATGCCTCTACAGAGTTGGCACGCATCCGCCGGGAACTGGCAAGTACTATGGAAGTATCTCCCGCTCACTGAACAGTATTCTACGAAATGCCCAGTCCGAGGGCGTTGTGGACAAAGATGTAACGCCCACCATGCGTGACGGCCGTCTGGTCATTCCCGTTGCACCGGCACTGAAACGGAAAATACGCGGTATTGTACACGACGAGTCGGCCAGTGGTAAAACCGTATTCATCGAGCCTGCCGAAGTAGTGGAAGCCAACAATCGCATACGAGAACTTGAAGGTGACGAACGCAGAGAAATTATCCGCATCCTGACGGACTTCTCCAACCAGCTGCGCCCCTCCATCTCCGACGTACTGCTATCATACGAGTTCCTTGCCGAAATAGACTTCATACGTGCCAAAGCATTGTTTGCCGAGCAAATATCCGGACTCAAACCGGCTCTCGAAAACAAGCAACTACTGGACTGGACAATGGCGGTACACCCACTCTTGCAACTTTCTCTCGCCAAACATGGCAAAAAAGTCGTACCGCTTGACATCGAACTGAATGAAAAGCAACGTATCCTTATTATCTCCGGTCCGAACGCAGGCGGCAAGTCTGTCTGCCTAAAGACAGTAGGCTTATTACAATACATGCTGCAATCCGGACTACTCATCCCGATGCACGAACGCAGTCATACCGGAATATTCAGCAGCATATTCATTGACATCGGTGACGAGCAGTCCATTGAAGATGATTTGAGTACCTACTCCTCCCACCTTACGAACATGAAAATCATGATGAAAAACTGCAATGAACGGAGCCTCATCCTGATTGATGAATTCGGTGGTGGAACAGAACCCCAGATAGGAGGCGCCATCGCCGAAGCCGTATTGAAACGCTTCAACCAAAAACAGACGTTCGGTGTCATCACCACACACTATCAGAATCTGAAACATTTTGCCGAAGACCATGAAGGTGTAGTAAACGGCGCCATGCTCTATGACCGCCATCTGATGCAAGCACTGTTCCAGTTGCAGATAGGCAATCCGGGCAGTTCGTTCGCTGTAGAGATTGCCCGCAAAATAGGTCTGCCGGAAGATGTCATCGCCGATGCCTCGGAAATTGTGGGCAGTGAATACATCAATGCCGATAAGTACCTGCAAGACATTGTGCGCGACAAACGCTATTGGGAAGCAAACGCCAGACAATACGCCAGCGTGAAAAGCACATGGAAGAGACTATCGAGCGTTATCAAACCGAAATCGAAGATTTGCAGAAATCCCGGAAGGAGATTCTGCGCAAAGCGAAGGAAGAAGTGGAGCAACTGATGCAGGAAGCCAATGCACGCATCGAGAACACCATACGCTCCATCAAAGAAGCCCAAGCAGAAAAAGAAAAAACACGCCAGGCCCGCCAGGAGTTGACGAACTTCCGTGAATCAATGGAAGCGCTTGCCAACAAGGAACTGGAAGAAAAAATCGCCCGCAAAATGGAAAAGCTGAAAGAGAAGCAGAACCGGAAAAAGGAAAAGAAAGCGGGCAAAGGAAAAGAGAACGGACTGTCTGCCAGGCTTTGGCAGAACAGCAGGCGCGGAAAGAGGCAGAACGCCTTGCAGCCATCACCCCCGGCTGCAACGTCAGAATAAAGGGCCAAACCTCTGTGGGCGAAGTAATGGAAGTGAATGGCAAGAATGCGGTCATCGCGTTCGGCAGCATCAAGACTACCGTAAAGCTGGACAGGCTGGAACGTACCAACGCGCAGCCTAAACAAGCTGATGTGTCCACCAAAAGCACTTTCATCAGCGCCCAGACCCAGGACAGCATGTACGAGAAGAAACTGCATTTCAAACAAGACATTGATGTCCGCGGCATGCGTGGCGACGAAGCCTTGCAAGCCGTTACCTATTTCATTGATGACGCCATCCTTGTCGGCATGTCACGCGTGCGTATCCTTCACGGAACGGGAACAGGCATCCTGCGCATGCTTATCCGTCAATATCTGGAAACTGTTCCCGGAGTGCGCCACTTTGCCGACGAACATATACAGTTCGGCGGAGCAGGCATCACCGTTGTGGACTTGAGTTAATGGATAATTGACAGTTGATAATTGATAGTTAAAGCTAAATCATAAATCTGAAATATATGAAATCAATCAAAGAACTCTACCGTATCGGTACCGGTCCATCCAGCAGCCACACCATGGGACCGCGCAAGGCAGCTCAGATATTCCTGGAAAGGCATCCCGAAGCAGCCGCATTCCAAGTAACCCTATACGGAAGCCTCGCCGCTACCGGCAAGGGACACATGACCAATGTTGCCATCACCGAGACATTGCAACCCGCAGCACCGGTAGAAATAATCTGGGAACCCAAAATATTCCTGCCCTTCCATCCCAACGGCATGAAATTCGTCTCTTTGGACAGCGAAGGCAAGGAGACCGACCAATGGACTGTATTCAGTGTCGGCGGCGGTGCCCTGGCAGAAGAGAATGACGGAGCATCATCCGTAAACACCCCGGATGTATACGAAATGAACAGTATGACCGAAATACTACAATGGTGTGAACGTACCGGAAAAAGTTACTGGGAGTACGTCAAGGAATGCGAGGAAAGCGACATTTGGGATTACCTGCAGGAGGTATGGAAAACCATGCAGGCTGCCGTAAAACGGGGATTGGATAGTGAAGGAGTCTTGCCTGGCCCTCTGAATCTGCGCCGAAAGGCTTCTACCTATTATATACGTGCCAGTGGCTACAAGGCTTCCCTCCAGTCGCGCGGACTGGTATTTGCCTATGCTTGGCAGTAAGTGAAGAAAATGCGTCAGGTGGGGTCATTGTCACTGCACCTACCTGCGGTTCGTGTGGCATTGTACCGGCAGTGCTCTATCATCTGCAAAAAAGCCGGGAGTTCAGCGACACACGCATACTCCGTGCCCTTGCCACAGCCGGACTGATAGGAAACATCGTGAAGACCAACGCTTCCATTTCGGGAGCGGAAGCCGGATGCCAGGCAGAGGTAGGCGTAGCATGTTCCATGGCATCAGCCGCAGCCAACCAATTGTTTGGAGGCAGTCCGGCACAAATAGAATATGCCGCTGAAATGGGATTGGAGCATCATTTGGGAATGACCTGCGACCCGGTTTGTGGGTTGGTACAAATCCCGTGCATCGAACGTAATGCCTACGCCGCCGCACGTGCTGGATGCCAACCTTTACTCCTCCTTCACCGATGGCATGCACCGCGTATCATTCGACAAGGTGGTGGAAGTCATGAAAGAAACCGGAAACGACCTGCCCTCCCTCTACAAAGAAACCAGCGAAGGAGGACTGGCGAAGGATTATAAGCCGATGTAGTTAGAGATTACGGATTAAGGATGAAGGATTAGGGTGTGCAATCATATTGAACCTTAATCCTTAATCCCTAACCCCTCATCCCTAATCAAGTTTTACCGGCCAATGCGTATCATCCTATTACCGCTCACATCTTTTGTCTGTAGCAAGCCGCCTTCTTCCGAATAGAACAATTGATACTCTGCATTTCCCTTTTCAACTTCAATGACAAACTGCATAGGCACTACCGGATACTCCAAAAGAACAATCTCCTCTATCTTCCAACCGGCATACTCACTGGCGCTGAAAGAGGTCTGTACTGTTCCCGGAAGATTATTCCAAAGCAATTCGGTTTCCGTCAGTTGCCATTCCGCCTGATTATTGAACCATACATCCTTTTCCTGCCCATCCACTTTACAATCTGCAACGAAATAGCCCCCTTTCTGTTCCCATTCCACATGGATTGCGGAAGGGTATTTGGACTTCAATGCTTGTGACATTGCTTCGGGCACTTTGACATCATCCTTGTCGTCATCATCACTGCATGCACCAAGTGCCAAGGCGCGATGAACATCATCGCCAACATTTGAATCTTTATTCTCATCATTTCTCTATAAAGTTTAGGTTAATAGTTACTGGAGAATCAATCGTCCATGCTGACGAACTTTCCCTTTTTGTTGAACTTCAAAGAGTAGTCATTACCCAATTCAATTTCCACACCGGTACGTCCGCGTTCGATTTTAGTAATAATCTCTCTCGGGAAGTTAGCCTTCACATACTCCTTTACCGGAACCGGAATCAATGCTTCGGGAACAGCGGACTTCTTGCAATCCACTTCCAACCAATTTCCTTTCTTGTCGAAGTCTATTTCCGTACGGTCTGTCAACAGCACTTCATATTTTTTAGTCTGCAATATTTCACTTTCAATCTTGATGTGTGAAATGTGCGGTTTCGAGAAATACTGGTTGATAAAATTGCGTGCCGTCAGCGGAAGCTGCTTGGTATCCTGAGTGATGACATCACCGGCAAAGGCAAACTGAACAGCTACAAGAGCCAACACAAGAATAGACAATACTTTCTTCATAATCGTTATTTTTTAATGTTACTAATAAATTTCATATTATTCACACTGCAAATAACGGTAGAGAATTAGGAAAGATTTGGGAACAATCGCAGTTAACGGTAAATTTCACTTTCTTTAACCAGACGGAAGGTATGCATACCGTCTTGCCATTCATACGTGAGCTTCAATGAAGACGACAACGCAATGGAACGCGCTATGGCAAGCCCCAGTCCGGTGGAGTCCTTCTTGCCATCCATGCCATGATAGAAACGCCGGAACAACTTCTCTCCATCCAAAGGAACATCACCCGTATTCTTTATGACCAGCGAAGTTGGAGTGGTAAGTACCTGCAACTCTCCCCCTTCCCTATTGTGCAGCAACGAATTCTTCACCAGATTGGAAACCAGTATTTGCGCCAGCGAATGGTTGCAACGGATAATAAAAGGCTGCTCCTCCCGTTTTCGTATCAGTCTCACCTGCTTATGTTCATAGATATCCATCAGGTCGGGCAAGAGTTCATCCAATATCTCATCCACCGAGACATCCTCCATCTCGGTATACTGCCCGTTCTCTATACGGGAAAGCAACAGCAGGGACTTGTTCAGTTTTACGGCACGCCCCAGCGTGGCATATATCTCGTCCAGCTGCTCCATTTGCTGTTCCGTCATCCCTTCACTCTCAGCCAGCAGTTCCACTTTTCCCCTCACGATGGCAAGCGGTGTCTGCAACTCATGCGAGGCATTCTCGATGAACTGCTTCTGCTCCTCGTATGCCTTGTAGCTGCGGTTGCCCATATCCAATGCAGCATCGCTCAGCTGGCGGAACTCCCGTATCTTCGTCGGGTTGTCCAATGGAGGCACCTCCTTGCCGGGCTGAATGCAGTGCAGCCAGTCAAGCAACCTATGTAACGGACGGAACACTCCCTTCAGCACCAACTGGATGCCGATGGAAGTACAGATGAGAAACAACAGGAACAGCGCTCCCAGATACCAAAGCATAGCCTCCACCATGTCATCCCGCTCCAAAATGGAAATCATCAGTTTCAACTCATAATATTGCCCGTCGGGCATACGGAAAGCGGTACACATGACACGTACCGGTTCGTCTTCATCCTCCAGTTCGATATAAACCGTAGCATCATAGAACACTTGTCTGTAATGCCGCCCTTCCTCTTCGGATATAGGAGTGAACTTATAGAAAGACATCAACGAGCCTTCCGTTTCGAGTATCGAGGGGTCGTGAAGCGCACTCTCCATCAATATCTCACCGTAATTCTCCAACGTATCGTCCGTCTCATCCACCACCTCGTCAATGATTGCGTAATAGAACAGCACACCCCACACTGCCATCAACAGAAACAGCAGCAATGCAAGTTTGCGGTAGGTGTAGCTCAGCAGCTTCATAGTTCGGAGAGTTTGTAGCCGAATCCATAGACAGCCTTTAATTCTATGGTAGCCTCAGCTTGTTTCAATTTCTTACGCAGATTCTTCACTTGCGAGTAGATAAAATCCAACGAATCCGCCTGGTCTATATTGTCTCCCCACACCGACTCGGCAAGGCTCATTTTATTGATGACCCGGCCGGGGTTGACTACAAAATAATAGAGCAGGTCGAACTCCTTGCGGTTCAGCTGCAAGGGTTTTCCGTTTATCTCTACCTGCCGTTTGTCGGGGTAGAGCAAAAGATTTCCAAGGGTGACGGTCACATCTCCCTTCGCCTGCCGCCGACGTATCAATGACTTGACACGTGCATTGAGTTCTGCCAGATGGAAAGGCTTTGTAAGGTAATCGTCGGCTCCCAGTTCCAGCCCGTCCACCTTGTCGTCCAGCGAGTCTTTGGCCGAGATAATAAGCACACTGTCACTGCGGTGCAGCCGTTTCAGCTCACGCAGCAAGTCCAGACCGCTCCCGCCAGGCAACATGATATCCAGCAAAATGCAGTCGTAATCGTAGTCATTGATTTTATCCAATGCCGAAAAATAGTCGGCAGCGGTCTCTACAACAAACTTTTCTTTCAAGAGCGAAGTGCGGATGGTTTCCCGCAAATCTTGCTCATCTTCTACAATCAGGATTTTCATACCGGCAAAGATGGTCTATAAAACTGGAAACAATCTGGAAAACTATCCACTAATCAATGCTGTCTGTCTGATAGTCCTCCATCAGTTCTTCTTTTGCCATGGAGATTTTCCCGTCAGCCGTAATGGTCAGTCTGATGGGAACATAAAGGTCGGATTGCGGATAGCAGACGCTCGCCGCGTATATGATTCCTTGCGGAGTGGTCTTGTCATAGACCAGCCCCTCAAGAATGGAGTACTTCATGAACTTGGCATCCACCAACGAAGCAAAATTATCTTTGGTGAACACTTTATCCACCACCTGCTTCCCGCCGCACGTGATGCGCAAGGTGATACGGTTATCCACAAATTTCTCCCCCTGCTCGTTTTTCACTATCGGCAGAGATTCATCCGGCCGGCGCACTACAGAAGACTGATACTCTTTTCCCTTATACGTAAAGGATGTTTTTACATCAGACACCTGCATGCGCTGTGGGCCGGCAATTTCTGTACTATCCTGCATCAATACCTGCGTACCGTCTTTCTTATTCTTGTCTTGCGACGAACAAGCAGTGAAGAAAATGACCGATGCACACACTAAAATATAGACTATATTCTTCATCGTTCTGTTTTTTAGTAGTTGACCGGACAAAAATAGTACAAATTGAATGCAATAGAAAATTTATTTTCTTTTAGATTCCATTTTTGCTTTTCTATCCTGCACTTTCTTGCTGTATGCAGCATATTGTTCTTCCGTCATAATCTTCTGGAGTTGTGAATCATAAGCAATACGGGCAGTCTTCATCTCTTCACGCTTCTTTTCCATCTCGCTTTTTTCTGCGCGCGTTGCTCATCCGTCAATTGATGCGCTTGCCATCTCTCTTATGATGCTTGTGTGCTTTGGCACGATGCATCGGCATATCTCCCATTTTCTCAACCAATGCCAGATTTGCCTCCAGCAGTTGTTGTTTCTGCGTATCGTTCAAGGAGTACTCTTTCACCATCGTTCCGTCATGCGCTCGGCACGGACTTTCGGTTCGGGCATTTTATCACTGTGGCGGGCATGTTGTGCCATTGCCATGCCACCCATCAGGAAGGCGGCCATCCATATCAGAACTATTCTTTTCATCATTTTTCTCTTTTTTTAATTAATACCTTATGTTAGTTATACCTATTGTGTTGCAACGTATCTATGACAAAAACAAAAGCGGGAAGTTTAACCGCAACTTCCCGCTTTAACATAATAAATGAGGTTGAAAAGAATATTAAGGTTCGTCCAGATACTGTACGATAAGACTCACCTGCTTCGGCATGAATGTCCGTGTCCTTACATTGTACCCGGTATGCGCCAAGGCTTCATACAGTTCATGATTCCGTTTTATCCACCGCGTCAGGGTGCGGATGGCGCAACGTGCAGTAGCATTGGGGCAATAGAGCATGCCAAATCTTTCTTTTTATAAGTCGTGATACGAAAGCCATTTTCTGTTTCCATAGCAGTTTGTCTGATTTTTAAATGATTGATGTAAAGATACGATATTCAAAAGGCGAAGTCAAGTATTTCAAGGAGAATATGAACCTTTTTCTGAGAAAGTTCATATTCTCCTTATTTACAGAATGTTTATCCTAACGGATTTTCTCCCTGGTCGCCATCGGAACCGCCGCCATCCGGATTTGGTTTGGAGCTACCCCCGCCAGAAACGGTGCCGTTGCCCGACCAATCCATCTTCTCTACGCTGGCGCGGGTCAGCATGTCCCTAAAGTAGAAGCCCGGGGTGAAGATAATCTTGCGGCGATAAATCGTGCTTGCCGTCACGTCTTCCAGTTTGTCCTGGCTCTTAGCGTTGATGCCGGGACGAAAACAGCCGAACTCACCCAGCTGTACCGAAAATCCCTTGTTGATATCCATATTCAAGGTGTCGATCAATCCGTCCAGCACCAACTTCACCACACCGCGAGGCGCCATGCCTATCTTGGAAACCTCGTCGCATAAATCCTTAAAACCTACCACACCCAAAGTTTTCATCTGCGCCACGTACTTTTCCGTTTTTGTCTCGTCAAAACCGAATACTCTCTTTTTTACTTCATAATTCAAAGCCATAGTTTTTTAATTTTAAATTGATTAATAAAAGTCGGTCTTGTTCGCTCGTCAGTCTGCAAAACCAGTTTCTTTGTGACCACGATGCAAAGATACAACGGGCAGAAAACGGGGTGGTGCTTTAACGGAGGTTTAAGGAGGTTTTCGTAGGATAAAAAAGGATATTGGAGAAAAAGAAAGGAACTGATAGACAATGACTAAGAAATTTTATTCCTTAATCATACATTGTTTTTATCCTTTACGGCATCTTTAATTGACAGCGTAAAAAAGTTCAAGTTCTTTTCTCTCTGAATTTGCGCTTGCAAACTCCAAACTCTTTTTTCCCAAAAATGGATAGTGGTAGTTTCGTGAGCCGACAGGACATAGGGCAATGCACCTTCACATGAAATACATTGACCTTCATCTGTCTTTATGGGGTTCTCCGACGCAATGGCACGTGTCGGGCACTCTTCCTGAATAGGACGGCACGCCTACGACCAACAATTCATCGCGTCCCAATCTCAAACCGGGGGATTAAAACATTACTCGTAATGTCATGTTGGATATTATCGGCGTGCAGCTGCTTGACGATACCCTGCACGATGGCTTTGGTAGTAAATGTAGCACTGAAAAAAACAGAATGGACTTTATGTATCTCCATAAATCTTAATTTATCCGATTAAATTTCTAATAACCGTAAATTTATTGGTATCCGTTCAAGGTCAGGCAGAAGAAGTCACTGTCATCATACGGATAATCGTATTCGATGGGGAGTTCTTCTTTCTCTATTTTCTTGAATCCGGCTTTCTCATAAAACAGATGTGCTCTGTCCGTATTCTTGGGGGTGTCGAGAATGATTTACCTCCAGCTTTTTCAATATGCGGAATAACAGCCCTTTATCCATATTGAGCTCACGGGATATGTCCTTTGCATTTCGATTCGGATGCAAATACACATCTTGAATTTTACCTCTTTCTGGCATACACCACACTCGGCCCCATCCCATGCCTCATCAGCACCCCTTCTTCTATAAACCTATTCAAATCGACAACCGCCTGCTTATAACTACGTCCTGCCAGCCGTGCATACTGAGAGCGATTGATGCAGGGATACTGCTGCAAATACTCATCCAGCAACTGCCAGCGCTGCTCCACGCCCAACGCCTCATCGGCAGACGAAGCAGCGCCGATGCCGATTGCGGACAACGCTCCAACTGCATCTTACCTTTCAAATCCTTATAGAACTCCCTGCCCAGACGGAAATTCAACCCGCGCAAAGCGATGGAAGCAGCACGAAGCTCTTTCTTGTCCGTCGCCTGGCGGGTACAACTCAAAGAGGGGGTGAAGTAACCCAGTTCGCCCAGCTCCACCGTCCAGCCATTGGCAAGGCAGTCGCGCAACTCATCCATAAAGCCTGCCATCGCTCCTTCCAGCAGGCTGCGGCTGAGGCCGGTGAAAAGATGTACACGCTCGATAAATTCCTTGCGGTCGATGGTGCCTTGGGGACAAAGCGGGCATAAAGGGATTGTTGCTCGCCGGTCTGGCGGACGTCGGGTTTCTCAAAAAGGTCGTAATACGCACTCATATATATTCTGTTTTTAAATGGTCCTGCAATTCCGTCATTTCTTCTTCCACAGCATTAAGGAGAAGAAATGCTATTCTTTAATCGTTCCACTATGGAGAAAATATCATTCCACCACGGAAGAAATCGTTCCACCATGTGGAACGATTTTTTCCACACGATGGAACGATTTAATAGTAGCATACAAATATACTAATCAAAAGGAGGAAAAACAAGAAAATTCCCATAAAAAACATATCTTTACGCTGGAAATGAAACATATAAAAAATACACACCAAACTCACTTTAGAGTCATGAAGAAAATATATCCCAAAAAATGGTTGGAACTGCATCCTTACAAGCAGACAAACAGCGTTGACCAGTACTACGTCGGCATTGCAAACGAAATCCACAAAAGACTTTATTCTTCAACGATAGCCGACGCCTTCGAAGAAGAAGAAAACATACGCTATACAAGCCTCTGCCTCGCCGCATGGTTTGAGGACGTCATCTCCCAGACCGGAATCTGGCAGGCATTCACTGCCGAGTGCCGGAAGCGATACGGAACCTATCTGCCCTTCTACCCCATCAAAGGCGATTATTTTCCGGATGAAATCAATCTGGAGGACATACGCTTTCTGCTTTGGCACCATATACAATATCTGTGCCGGGGAATAAGCGCCATCAACCCCGAGAATCCCGGAATAGAGCAGACTGCACAAGAGATATACGGACTGCTTGCAGAGGAATACGAAACCGCTCCCGAAAATGAAAGGATGCAGGAATTTCTATACCACTCTGCCATGGGAGAAGAAGACTTCTTCCACTACCGGGAGATACTGGATTGGTTTCACTACCAATGCTACTTCAACATCGAAAATGTCGCCCAATGCCGGGACGAAGCTGAACGGTTGCTGGATGATGAAAAGATTACTCCCGAAATGGCAGAGACCCTCATATATGCCACACGCACCTCACTGACGTTCAAAGGCCGCCGCAACCTGCTGTCGCTGACCTCACCGGAATGGCTGGCTCTCATCGGAAAAGCCCATCCCGAACATCAGCTTTGGGGCAAGGTGAAGGTACGGAAAAACAGTTGCTATCTGCTGGAGAAAGAAGATGACAGGTATCTGTACGTCAAAGATTTGTGCAGTGAGGACGAAGGCGAATTCAAGATAACCAAGAAGTCCTTGAACCTTTCGGCCATCCGTAGCCGAGAGGTAGGGAAAAGCACCCTTATCTGCGAACTGATTTATTTTGGCAACGCATGGTGCAGTGCGGCATGCTTCTCGAGAACAAGTACAACCAGAAAATGGCGGAATATGTGGACGACTTGACGAAACAGAAAGAAAAGACGAATGAAAAGGCTGCATTCCATGATTTCATAAAAGTATCCGGCGGGAAATCTTTTGTATTCTGCCAATCGCAAGAGGAGATTTCTGATTTTCTGCTGAACAAGATGGACTACAATTTGAAAGAAGGCCTGGACATACCACGCATAAATACGGAAAACGGAGCCATGCTGATGGCCAACCCGCACACCGGCCTACATATCCAATTCAAGCTGTGCGAATGCATCAAATCTCCGGACAACCCCAATTATAATAAGGAGGAAGCAGAGAAAAACGCCATTATGTTCATCGTCAACCCAGACATTATCCCCTACCAATTGAGTTGCATCCTGCAAGACGAAGGCATGCTTCCAGATGCTTATCTGAACAGTTTGCAAAGAAAAGAATACGGGCAAGAGTTCATACGCAAGAATGCACACTTCCTGACTGATTATTTCCATTATCGGTGTCGGGAGAAAGACTTTGATTAGTTGAAAATGGGGGGTGAATACCACTTTTGACACATTTCCAACTACCAATTATCATAGTGCTTTCCAGAACTTCTGGAAATCCTTATACCGTCCGTAGCACACTAACTGGTCGCCGGCTTGTATCTGGTCATTTTCCGGCAGTTCGTTCAGTACATTGTGTTCCACATACGAGACGCCCAGCAATTCTTCAAAGTCTCGGCACGTTTCAAGGCGAGCATCTTCAGGCCAAACTCCTTATCGAGATTCAATTCATTGGCATAATAGCCAATGAACTTGTCCGGAACGGTGAACTTGACTACATAATAATCCGGTGCCACGCGGAATGTCTCCATATCGGCACCGAATTCCAGCAACTGTACCAGTCCGCGTGCGGCATCCTCCTCGGGAGTAAGAATGCGTTCCAGCTCAAAAGCCTCGAGTACGGAACGGTGGACAGCGTCAATGGCGCGGGCATAGATATGCTGCACCTTCTTCTGCTTCAGCAAAGCCACTACACGGATGGATGCACCGAAATTCTCGCCGATGGCAACAATCACCACATCCACACTGTTCAGCGGCAACACGGACAAGGCCTGCTCGTCCGTCGCATCGATGACAAAGGCTGTAGCAATCTTTTCCTTCAGACTATCCACCCGGCCGCGCTCACGTCCGCACCTATCACTTCGTGCCCCAGTGCAGAAAGCTCCTCTGCCAGCACGTGACCATAATTCCCTAAACCGATAATAATATACTTCATCTCATTTAATTGATAATAATCTGACCACTCGGATACTGATACTTCGTATGCTTCTTCTGCTTGATGATGCCAAGCATCAGCGTAATTAGTCCCACACGCCCCACAAACATCAGCAGTGCCACCAGCAGCTTGCTGTCGTCTCCCAACCGCGGGGTAAGGTTCAAACTGGACCCCACCGTGCTCAATGCCGACACACACTCGAAGGTAATGGCCAAAAGCGACGTACCCGGCTCCAGAATGCTGATGATGAAAATAAACAGCAACAAGACGCCGAACGACATCACCACCGTGGCATTGGAACGACGGATGGAATCGTGTGACAGCTCACGACCAAACACCTCTACCCGTTCCGTGCCGCGCAACACAGCCACCAGATTCAGCACCACTACCGCAAAGGCATTTACCTTGATACCGCCTGCCGTAGACTGTGAACCGCCTCCCACCCACATCAGAAACAGATATATAAGCAATGTCTGTACCCCCAAGCCTGCCAAGTCCACACTGGTAAAGCCTGCCGTACGGGGACACGTGGCATTGAAAAAACGCCTGCGTCCACTTGTCTGCCACCGACATGCCGGCGAAGGAGGCATTCCACTCAAAGACAGCAATGCCCACCGTGCCCAGCACCAGCAGCAGGAAGGTGACTATCAGTACAATCTTTGTATTCAGGTTGTACAGATGGTAAAAACGCTTGCCGTCCCAATGCCACGTACGCAGAAAGTGCCACAGACGACGCAGATGGTAAAGAATAATATCCTTGAAATTCACCAGTATGGGGAAACCGATACCCCCCAGAATAATCAGCAGAGATATATAGATGAAGAACGGGTTGTGCCCCGTCATCACCAACGGATTGCCCAGATTTCCGGGCAACGTGGAGAATCCCGCATTGCAGAAAGCGGAAATGGCATGAAAAGCGGAAAAAGCCAGCTCTTCCTGAAGGTCCATCCCCATCGTCCCGTGGATGTCTCCCCAGATAGCAAGCATCCCTATTCCTTCAATCACCAGCGTAAAGGCCAGAATATAGACCAGGGTGGAGAGCAAGGAATTCAAGGAATTGGAACTCACCATGTCGCGCACCACCAACTGATTGTACAACGAGGTATTACCCATGAAGAACATGGCAAAGAAGCTCGTCAGTGTCATCACTCCCAGACCGCCTATCTGAATCAGCAGAATGATTACCACAAAACCGGTCGGGGTAAAAGTGGACGCCACATCGACAGACGTCAGCCCCGTGACGCACACCGCACTGGTGGATATGAACAGCGAGTCGACCCACGATATGCCGTTCATCGTGCAGCGCGGCAACATCAACAGCCCCGTGCCTATCATTATGATTATCAGGAAACTTGCAGCCAGAATAAGCGAAGGGTTCGTACGCCGCCCCAGCAACCGTACCAGCCGTTGGAAAGGCTGAAAAAGGAAAACACCAGCAGCAGGACAAGATGATAGGCCTTGCCATGCAGAAATTCCCAGAACTGCAAGATGGCGCCCTCCTCCTCCGGACGATGGAAAATGACCGGGATAAGGGTCAGATAGAGCAGAATGGTCAGTATCCAGGTGAGCTTACTGAAGGTGCGCCGGGTATCCTTGTATTCCAGCAAAATGCGAAGGGTGACATCTACCAGAAAAACAATCCACACCCCATGGTACAAGCGTTGGAGCTGATGCGCCTCGACCTCTGAAATCGTAAAGCCATGCTCATAGACCACGCCGACAATCAGCAGGATGGAGGCCAAATAAGTGATGGAAGTCATTACTCCCACTGTCATCCGTACGTAAGGGTGAATCCATTTATTTTGATACAAAAGGAATTTATGATAAATCTTCATAAATGCATCGATTAATGAAACGCGGCAAACTTAGACAAATATACCTTGATATACAAAAAACAAAAGGAAAAAGAAATTGGTTCAAAAATAATAGCTACATTTGGGCATTGAATTATTAATAATTTTAACCACTATGAGCAACAAAAAGAAAAGATTCATTCTCCCGGAAGAGGAAATCCCACAGTACTGGTATAACATACAAGCCGATATGGTGAACAAGCCCATGCCACCGCTTCACCCCGGCACCAAGCAACCGCTGAAAGCAGAAGACTTGTATCCTATCTTTGCCGAGGAACTCTGCCGCCAGGAACTGAATCAGACTGACACGTGGATTGAAATCCCCGAAGAGGTCCGCGAAATGTACAAATACTACCGCAGCACTCCGCTGGTGCGCGCTTATGGATTGGAGAAAGCGCTCGGCACACCGGCACATATCTACTTCAAGAACGAGAGCGTCAGCCCGATGGGCTCGCACAAGCTGAACTCCGCCATCCCACAGGCATACTATTGCAAGCAGGAGGGAGTGACTAACGTGACCACCGAAACCGGTGCCGGACAATGGGGAGCTTCCCTGGCATATGCCGCCCGCCTCTTCGGACTGGAAGCCGCTGTCTATCAGGTAAAAATCAGTTACGAGCAAAAGCCCTACCGCCGCAGCATCATGCAGACATTCGGTGCGCAGGTACCCCGTCTCCCTCCATGTCTACCCGCGCCGGAAAAGATATACTGACCGCCCATCCCAACTATCAGGGCTCGCTGGGAACAGCCATTTCCGAAGCCATAGAGCTGGCACAGACCACTCCCAACTGCAAATATACCCTCGGCTCCGTATTGAGCCACGTGCCCTGCACCAGACCGTCATCGGACTGGAAGCCGAAAAGCAGATGGAAATGGCGGGTGAATATCCCGACACCGTCATCGCCTGCTTCGGAGGAGGTTCCAACTTTGGCGGTATCGCCTTCCCCTTCATGCGCCACAACATCCTCGAAGGAAAGAAAACACGCTTTGTCGCCGCCGAACCTGCTTCATGTCCGAAGCTGACACGCGGCAAATTCCAATACGACTTCGGAGACGAGGCCGGATACACTCCGTTGCTGCCCATGTTTACACTGGGACACAACTTTGCCCCTGCCAATATCCATGCCGGCGGCCTACGCTATCACGGTGCAGGTGTCATCGTATCACACTGCTGAAAGACGGTTATATGGAAGCGGTGGACATCAAGCAGCTCGAATCATTCGACGCCGGTTGTCTGTTTGCGCAAGCAGAGGGCATCATCCCGCCCCCGAGTCCTGCCATGCCATTGCCGCCACCATCCGCGAAGCAAACAAATGCAAGGAAACGGGTGAAGAGAAGGTGATTCTGTTCAACCTTTCCGGTCACGGACTTATCGACATGGCATCCTACGACAAGTATTTGTCCGGCGATTTAGTGAATTACGAGCTGACGGATGCCGACATCCAGAAGAATCTGGACGAGATAGGCAATCTGGCTTAATAGATATTCGCCATACTGACAAGCGGTTCATAGAGTTTCTCTATGTCCTGCGAGTCCATCTCAATCTGTACCTGGTCCCCCGGAATCAAACGAGTTCCTGCGGGGACCAGATTTTTTCCATCCCGATGTACATTGATAATGACGCAACGCTCCGGCAGGGACAGTTCGTCCACCAGTTTCCCGTCCAGATAAGAATCCGTCATAATCTCCACTGAAAGCGTATAGCGTTTCTCTTCTTTAAAATCGGGAGCATGAATCATATCTTCATAGAGGGAGACGTTGGAAGGCTTCATTTGCAGAAGTTCCGTAAAATAGTAGGTCAACCCACCAACAACCACCGAAGGTAAAAGACCTCAAAATGCCCCGTAATCTCCGTAATCAGCACAATGGCCGTGAGCGGTGTACGGACCACGGCCACCAGAAAAGCCGACATGGAAACAAGCATGATATAACTGACATTCTCTTGCCCGATGACACCGTACCTCACTCCTACCAGACCGACAATCTGCCCCAACAACCCTCCCGTAACCAGCGTCGGAATGAAACTGCCGCCCGGCAATCCGGAAGAGACAGAGAAAACTGAAAAGACAAAATGCAACAACATGACGGCCGTCACCCACATAATCTGCGTACTGCCGTTCTGTGCCTGGGCCAGCAGAAACTGCTCCCCGCCTCCGGTCAGATTGACCTGCATCAGCGAAATGATGTAGGCCACCAGCACCAGATAGAACATCTTGACATACGCCGGAGAATTGACTTTGGCATACACATGCCTGAAAGCATTCATGGTGGAGGAGTAGAACTTCCCGCATACGGAGACAATCACCGCCAATATCAAGAAATACTTCATCTGGACAAAGAAGGCGAAAACCGGTTCCGTTACTTCTATCAGATGGTAAGGATTCACGGGAAAGGCCATGCTTGCCACGGCTCCTGCCACAACACCCGCCAGCAAGGTAGTGATGGCCGTCTTAGGGGCATCGAAGCGTTCAATGGATTCTATTACAATGAGCGAGGAAGCCAGTGGCGCTGCAAAAGCCGCAGCGAGCCCCGCTCCCGCCCCGGCTGCCAGCAACTGTTTCTGTTCGCCTTTCAGGATATGGGTCCAGCGAGATACCAGGCTACCCACATAAGAGCCTATCTGCACGGAAGGCCCTTCGCGTCCCAAAGACAGCCCCGCCGAGAAGGACAGAATGCCCCCTACAAACTTGGATACCATCTCGATGAAAGGATGCCGGTAAGTGATGCGCCCGTTAATCACGCCGCGTGTCTGCGGAATACCTCCCCCACCGATAAGCGGCATTTTCCCCACGAGCCACATGACGAAGACGAGAATGCCCCAAGAAAACAGAAAGAGTGGAATGTGCCAGTACCAGGCCGGATGCGAAGCGAAGAAACCACTGCGGAGGTGGAACAGATAATAGAGAAGATAGTGATAGGGTACAGCGACCAGTCCCGTCAGCAAACCGACGAACATGCTGACGAAATACAGCCGGGCATCCACCAGCTTCAACTTCCAGATGTGCCAGCCGCGTACTGTTTTCCAGTTCTTGACCCTCGTCCAAAGACGTTCTGCCTTATCCCATAGTTCCATAACAAAACAACTCCCGTTAACTTGCGCTTTACAACAACAAGCAACGGGAGTTGTTTTATACAGAAACATTATTTACCAAAATCTGTTCTTTGCAGGATTATACTCAAATCCCACGAGCTTCAATTTTCGTACAATGTCCTCTTTCTCTACGTTCATATCCTGCAGAGCGCGTCCAGCGAAGGATAGAAATCACGCAGTTTCATGTTGATGAAGCTGTACAGCATCACCGGGTCCTCAGGTAATCTCATAGTTACAATCTTTAAATTTAAACTAATACCGGGGACAAAATTACAATAAAAAAACAAAATAGAGATAATTTTAGTGTGGAATATACAACCTACCCACCGCAAACGATTGAGGGCCATGTTTACGGAGCTTCCGTCTGCTCTATCTTCAGGGAGACCTTCTCGATAATCTTGCCAAGCTCCTCTTCCAGCGGAATCACATTAAAGTCGCCCCAGAAATCGGCATCATACTTGAAGTCGGTTTCAGAGAAGACGGTATGCACCGGCAGCCGTTCCGCACGCGGGAAGCGCGTCACGTTCTCCCCGTCAATCCGGCAGGTCACCATCTCGAACCAGGTATACAGAGTGGGATTACTGAAGAGCATGCGTTTTCTCTTCATCTTGAAGTAAAGTCGCCACGGATGTGGTGGACATAATAGGTACCGTTCCAGGGTTTGTATGAGACGGTATAGACAAGTTTCTCCGTTGTCAGCCTGATTTTCGGAGCCTGGCGTATCACGAAAAGCCGTGTGGCGGCCTTCACATACCGGGGATGAATCTCGAAGCGGGCACGCAGCAAGGCGCTGTTCTCCGAGTCTATATAGAGTTCTCCGCAGAACAAAGGCTCCTTTACCCCACGTTTCTGCTCAAAATAGACGACGTTGGCAGTACGGTCGTCCACCGATACGATGTCGCCCGAAGTATAGGTATAAAGTTCCTCGCCGGATTCCAGCAAGAGGAAGTCTGGAAGATTCTTCATGATGTCCAACTGCAGACATGCTTCCACCCCGGAGCTGATTTTGGCAAGCACACTGTCCGTCTGCTCCCGGTTATCTATCTTGCTCATCTTGAGCAGTTTCACCTGGTCTTTCTGTCCGGGTTCCATCGTCGGTGATTTGTAGACCTTGAAAACGGCCTCCGTCAGGCTCTGGAACTTGTTCTTCAGTTGTACACCTTCCCGGTAGAAGGTGGTCAGATAGACCGGAGAAGTGGAGCAGTTCCTATCCCGGTGCTCTATCATCTCGCGAAGCAGCTTTTTAGGCTCCACCAAGCGGATAAGCACTTCTTGCAAGGAAATGACTTTCGGCTCAAGGCTCAGGACATTGCTGCGTCCTTCCAAAGCAGAGGCTTCCACCGTTTGCCCCACATAACCCAGATGGGAGAAGGAGAGCATGCAGCGCCTCAACGAGTCGGGCAGGTTGAGCCGGAATTCACCGTTCTGGTTGGTAATGTTACCCAGTGAGGTTCCTTGTGCGATGACCGACGCACTGACGACGGGCTCTCCCGTCTCCTTGTCCAGCAGGATTCCGGCAATGGTGGAATATGCCGGTCGGGGCGGCAGGGGTACCGTTTCTTCCATACTCTTCCTTTCTGCCGCCCGTGTTATCAATATATGGTTGCCTAATACCTTCAATTCGAGGTTCCGGCTGCCGGTTATCCTATGAATGGCCTGCCTCACGGAACACTCCTGCTTCCTGACCCTCACCACTGAGTCGTTATGGATGACCTTACTATCATAGATAAACAGATAGCCGGACTGCTCCGAGACTTTCCCCAACAGCGCATAAACCGTTCCCTTCATTCCAGGCAGCCGGACGATGCGGTCCAGCACATCGCCTCCGTCCGCTCTTGCACTGCCTGCCAGGAAGAAAATGAAGAGTGGCAAATGGAGAATGAAGCATTTCATTGAATTCATTGTTCCGACAATATCAGTCTATTGCCTGACGTGTACACTTCAAGTCGAACGTCCAGCATATCAGCTCGGCCACAGACTCCGGGGAGTTATTCGAAAATTCGACCGTCAGCCGCCGTTTGCCCAGGGTTGGCGACGCGGCTTCTATCTGCCAGCCGGCAGACTCCTTATTGATGGCACGCAGCACATCCTCCAGGCACTCGTCCTTGAAACGGATGTTGCTGGTGTAGCGGTCAAAGAGCTCCGGATTCTCCGTCTCGCTGACGAGCAGACTGCCCCCCTGCAAGATAACCGTTTCTCCCGCCTCTACAAAGACCGTCTGTTCCTCTTGTTTCAGCAGCACCTTCACCTTCCCGCGCTTCACGGACAAGCTGAAGGGGAGCCCTTCATTGCTCCTGACATTGAAAGCCGTGCCCAGTACCTCCACACGCACCCTCGCCGTCTCAATCGTAAAAGCCTGCTCGGGTTTCTTTGCCACATCGAAGAAGGCTTCACCCTGCAGGTTCACTTCCCGCTTGTCTTCCGCAAAATGTTCGGGATACTTCAGCGTGCTTTCCTGCGCCAGATATACCACCGAACCGTCTTCAAGGGTCTTGACCAGTGTGGGCTTCTCCCGGTTCTCCTCCGTCAGCAAGCTACGACTGTCCCCACCTTGTTCCGGTACGGCCCACCATGCGGCAAAACATACGATTCCGGCAATCACGGCTGCCGCAACGCTCCCCCACTTGAGGTAAAGCCTGCGGTGCATTGCCGGAGCATGTTCCGCATCTGCCGGCAGCAGGCAGTCCGTTTCGAAGCGGGCATAAAGCCGTACCCATGCCTCGTCGGTCCTTGTCTTCTTTTTATCTACTTCCATCATTGTGTCCGGATATAATTATCAATTTCATTTCGTAAGGTTCGGAGTACCTTGGTCATTTCCGCTTCCACCGTCTTGACGGACAACGAAAGCGACAAGGCAATCTCTGCATATTTCTTCCCCTCCATGCGGTGCATCCTGAAAATCTGCTGCCGGCGCCGGGGCTGCTTGTCGAGCGTATGCCGGATGAGAGTCCGTAGTTCCTCGTACTCCAAATGCGCGTGGGGGTCGGACGAATAGCCCGGCCCGGACTCCGTACGGACAGATGCCCGATAGCGCTCCTTGACCTCCTGATGCTCACAAAACTGCACGGCTTCATTCCTCACAGAACGGTAGAGATAGCTTTTCACGGACTGGAATACTTGTAACCGCTCCCGGTTCTTCCACAGCACGTAGAACAGCTCCTCCACAATTTCCTCGGCAGACGCCGTATCACCCGTGATGCCCGCAGCATACCAGCAAAGAGGGGAATAATACCGGCGGAAGATTCCTTCGAACGCCTTTATATCGCCCTCCTTTATTCTGGCCAGTATCATCAGTTCGTCCAGCATACACGGTGTTTTTTCTCGGTTGCTCCAAATATAAGGAAAACTATCAGATAATCAATTGGATTGTTTCCGCAATTTGCTGACTGCATTCTCCAGGGATTCCGTAGGTTCTATGATATTGTAGTTCCTCCAGAAGTCTTCGTTCCAGTACTCATCCACCAGGTCGTAGAATACCTGCTTCCGTTTGAAGGTGTTCTTGTTGGAGATGCCGGAGAGAGGGCTTTCCGTCCTGTCGGTCACCACCATTTCAGAGAAAGCGGTGTAGCTGGAGGAGAACAGCCTTTTTTTCCAGTCGCATTTAAAGCGGATGACATTCCGTATATAGTTCAGGTAAGTCTTGGCCCCCTGCTGCTTGTAGGTCACCAGATAGGTGACTTCCTGCGGGCGGAACCGTAAGCCGACGGGCTTCTTATGCAGAATGGCCTCCACTGCCTTCACCCGATTTGCCATGTCCAGCCAAACTCGGCACGTGTAAAGGAAAGCCGTTCGTAGTCTATATACAGTTTCCCGATGAACAAGGCATACATCAGGCTGACCCGCGGACGGAAGCTGACCACATACTGCATGCGGTTATCCAAATTGACGGGGTCCTCCATACGGAATTCATAATAGTCCAGATTGTCCGTGCTCAACAGCGCATCGCCATTCTTCACAATGTCCAGATAAAGGGACAAATTGGGACCTCCCACCACTTCACAGCCAGCGTGTCACTCTGCTTTTGGCTCAGCAGGCGGCGGCCTTTCAGCAGCTGCACCTTGTCGCGGTCTACATCGCGGGAGTTATAATCCGTCTTATAGACATCCATCACTGCCTCGGACACGCTGATATAGCGGCGGCGCTTCTGCACGGTTTCCCGATAGAAGGCGGTCAGCATGTTGTCATTGCCAGAATAATTTACTGGAATTTTCTTGATGGCTCTTCCACTATGACGCGGGGATTATTGCCATAGACCACAATCTCGCTCAAAAGATTGGGGGCCGGTATCATCCAGATGGTCAGCTCGCCCGTTTTTTCAAGTTCTTCCAGAGAGAGGTGTGTAGTGAGATAGCGATATGGGAGACTTCCAGTCCACGGAAAGCTTCCGCTTCCGCTACTTTCAAGGAGAATGTGCCGTCGGCATTGGTCACCGTTCCGATATTGTTGCCGACAACAGAGACGTTCACGTTTTCGAGTTTCTTCCTGCTGTCCTTGTTCTTGACCGTACCGGTGATGACGAGCTCGTTCACTGCCGCGTCCTGCGCCATCAACGGGGTGATACCCGAAGATAAGAATGCAAACAAACACCCAAGTGTAAATCCTACAAAGTTTTTCATAAGGCATGTTTTTAAGGGGTTTCTATTAATAAGAGCGGTGAGGAAGATAAAACCCTATAGAATGGAGAGAAAAATACAAAAAAAGTAGCACGTTGATAATCAGAGAGAAATTTTGCCAAGACATTGCCATAGGTTTGGCAAAAACTTGTCAAGCTGTCGGCAATAGCTTAGTTGAATTGTTGGGGCTTCCGCTGGCTCAGAATAACGTAGATGATGACCGGCGCACCGATAATGGGCGTGACGGCATTCAAGGGAATAATACCCGCTTCGCCGGGCAAGACGCAAATCAGATTGCAAAGCAGTGCCACTGCACCGCCACTCAGGATGGTGACCGGCAATAGGGAATTGTGATTGGCTGTCCCCAATATCATGCGGGCCACATGCGGCACGGCCAGGCCAATAAAGGCGACCGGACCACAGAAAGCGGTGGTGACAGCCGTCAAGAGCCCGGTGATAATCAAAAGCCAGTTGCGCACACGGCGGATATTGACACCTAGATTTTCGGCATAGCGCTCTCCCAGCAACAAGGCGTTCAGGGACTTTATCAACAATAATGAGCCGAACAGTCCCACAATGGTGACCAGCGCAAAGGCCGGCATCTGCTGTAGGGAAACTCCACCGAAGTTGCCCAGCCCCCATATCATATAGGACTGCACCCCCTCTGCCGTAGCAAAGAAGTTCAGCAGGCAATGGCCGAAGAAGCGATGTAGCCTATCATGATACCCGTTATCAGCAGCATGATATTGCTCTTTATCAGCGTGGAAAAGAAAAGGATAAGTGCCATAATCAGCATGGCTCCGATAAATGCGCCAAGCAGTACGGAGAAGAAGCCGGACAGACTGAACGCCCCTGCCGTGATGCTGCCGCCAAACAGCAACATGACGAAGGCCACTCCCAGACTTGCCCCGGCGTTGATGCCAGAATGGATGGTCCTGCCAGCGGATTCTTGAAAGCCGTCTGCAACATCAGTCCACAGACAGCCAATGCGCCACCGCAAAGCAGCGCCGTCAGCGCTTGGGGCAAACGGGATTCCCAAAGAATGAAGCTCCAGCTTGCCTTCTCCCCCTCTCCACCGAGCAGGATACGGAAAACATCGGCAGGCGGAATCGAAACCGACCCCACCAGCAGATTGCCCGCAAAAAGCAATAAGATTACTACTCCCAACCCGATACCATATTTCCAGCCTTTACTCATAGTTACATTATTTAGCACACAGAGACATGGAGGCACAGAGTTTTCTATTACTTTCACAAAAGTTCCGTATCTCTGTGTTCATCACTCCTTCAGTCTGCAAAAATAGCGCAAGCCTCCCAAATCTCCTATTTCGGGATGCAGAATCTGTATCAGATCGGATAACAAATAATCGGGACGGAACGGAGTCTCCTCGTAGAAAGGAACTTTTGCCGTATTACAACCATAGACATTCCGGGTCTTGAAAGCCTTAAAACCGGTGTAGCCGATATAATCCGCCTCCAAATCAGCATAGCTCATGTCGCGGTCGCGGTTGAACTTCACCAGCCAGACGTCGGCATCGCCCGCCTTGTCGAAAACGGTCTCGAAAGCCAGAGGAACAGAGCCGCTGTGGGTATCGTCGGCAAAGGCGTAACGCCCGCAAGCATCCTGAAAAAGCCTTCCTATGGTGCTACGCCCTCCCGGTACGTACCATGCCGAGCCACTTTTCAACTCACTGACAACGGAGAACGAGGTGGATGAAAGTTGCGCACGCATCTTGAGGCGTTGGTAACAACTGTCCACTTCAGCAAAAAGGCTGTCGGCTTGTGGCGCAACCCCGAAGAGCAGTCCGTAGAAACGCATCCACTCGGCACGTCCCAAAGCGGAGGTTTCCATGTAGTCGGCACATTCGATGATGGGAATATCCAGTTTCTCGATACGGCCATAACCGCCACTGTTCTCGAACGGAGACAGAAGGATGGCATCGGGATGCAGGTCGATGATGCGCTCCATATCGGGATTCATACCGTCGCCACAATCGGCGATGGCACCCCGGCGGCAGGCTTCGTGCACGGCGGGTAGTTTGATGTACTTCAAGTCACAGACACCGCCGATGCTACCAAACACACCCAGATTATCCATCAGTCCGCAGTGGACGGAAGAGTAGATGACTGATTTGGAGAGTGGGGTACGTACCACAGTACCTGCCGGAAGATGTGCCGGGAGTTCGCGGTCTTTCGGGACCAGTATATAGGTATGTAGCGTGTGCAACGTATCCCAAGGATTGCGCAAGGTGGCAAGGGTATAGCCGGGATAGGACATTAAGGTAAGATTCTCTGCATAACGTAAGGGAATGGTGTCACCGTTGGCCAAAGCAGAGGCAGTCTTGCTCCTTCCCCCACAGGAGGAAAGAAACAAGACTGCGAACAGACAGATAAGTAAACTATTTCTTTTCATTGATATTAATTGAAGAAGATAGCAGAATTAGGATTCATACCTCCTGCATCGAACTGCTCTATAAAGGTACCGTCTTTCTTGAAACGATAAATGGTGCCGTTCGTGGTATATTCAGAAGTACCAATATAGAAATCACCGTTATTATCATTTACTTCCAACATATAAATCGTAGAAGTTTTCAACTTTTCCGGTATATCCTTCAAGAAAGAAGCTTCATCCATCTTTCCAGTCTTTATATTATAAGTAAAAAAAGAAGCGGTAGGATTGGTGTAATTTGAATAAGTCAAATAGAGAATATCATCAGTAGCACACATACGGGTGGCACTGCCTAATTCCGTCACCTTATTGTTGGCAGCAGGGTCTATCATCTGTAATGAATAGCCAATATCAACATAATTACCCCATGAAATCAAAAAAACCTTATCATCCTCTTCAACCAAAGCATTGGGGTTCAAACCTACCGTCAACGTCTCTTTCAACTTGAAAGTACGCAAATCTATCACCTTTACGTCATTGTGATAAGTGCTCCAATCAGCAGTACAGCTATTCGCCACATAAAGCATATCCTCGCAGATTGCCACACCTTCCAGATTGTCGCCAAGTCCGGTCAATTTATCCACTACCTCCAACGTTTTCGCATTGATTTTAGCTACAGCTCCTCCGTAGAAGGAAGCATAGATATATCCATCCTCAGCATCGATATAACGAATGCCTGCACTGAGGTCGTTGTCGTCTACAAACGAAACACGTTTCAACTCCACACCCGCAGCATTCAGCTTAGTCAGATAATTGGAACCACTTACAGCTATATATATTTCATCTTCATACTCAATCATACTCTGACCAAGGTCACCCAACTTGGCGTTGTTTTGAGTCTGGTAAATATCACTGATGAAATCCGCATCCTTATTGGGTGCATAAAAGGCAAGTCTTGCGTTATTAGCTCCCCAACCACCCTCATTCAGAATATAGACACGCGCCTGCGGCAGTGTCACCTTCGACCCGCCGTCATCCAGAGAATCGTCATCGTCGTCACTACAAGATGCCAAAGAGGCACCCAAAGCAAGCATGCAGAGCATACCGAATAATAAACTTCTTACTTTCATAATTACAGTTGTTATTGTTTATAATTAGTTTTTGTTGTTCATAAATAGATTATTCAAAACTTGAAAGTACCCGTCAACCGCCACGAACGACCCGGCATAGGATAATATTTTATCACGTCATACTGTTCATCGGTCAGATTTATAATCTCGGCCTGCAACAGAAGCCGGCAACCGCCCAAAGCAAACTCATGAGAGAGGCTCATCGTATGCTCCAGATAGCCCTCAATCTCATTCTCCGGAATGTTCTGCGACAAATAGTAACGCTTTCCCACTCCTACCGCCGAGTAGCCCACATTCACCCACGGCGTTTCTACAATGGCAGACGCGTTTCCGCTATGAAGAGGAGTATAAGGCAATTGGTCCTTATAGTTCTTCGCGTCGGAATCGGTCAGGTCAATGGCCTTTTGCCATGTATATCCGCCCGACATAATCAGTCTTATTTTCTCCGTCAATGGAACGGTTGCCGCCAAAGTGGCATCCACACCTGCGGCATGCACCTTGCCGTAGTTCGCCATCTTCCACGCATAGGTGGTGGGAAAAGCCACAATCTTATCCGTCACATTATTATAGTAACCGTCAAGCGTAACGGAGATATAATCGAACACAGACAATCCGGATTTGCTCCATGTGATGCCGACATTATATTCGTCTGCCTTCTCGGGTCGCAGATTGCGGTTGCCCAGCCGGTAATAATAGAGGTCGTTGAAAGTGGGCAGACGGAACGTACTCTTATACATCAACCGGAAATACAGCGACTCGTCCTGCCAAGTGCATACTGACTGATAAAGAGGGGGCAAAACGATGGAAGTCATCGGGGACCGTACCTTTCTCGGCATGCTCCGAAGTGGCGGTATGCACCAGCGAGGTCGTGGCCGTGAGCCATCCTTGCCGGTAGCGTGCATTGAAGGCACTGATGGAAGTATATCTTGTGGGGAAAGGACATTCCGGCAAACTGTTGCGCAACTTGTTATCACCCCGTCCTGCGCCAACGAAAGGGTCAAAGCTTCCAAAGGACGGTAGAGAACGGTCGCGGAAATATAATATTCGTCTTGCCGGTGATTTTCCCGATAATATCCGTCGGTATATTCCTTACCCTCATCCTTATATTTGTTCCAGCCATGATTATACTTTGCTTGTGCCTGCAGACTCCATCGGGGCGAAAAATGCTTCCTATAACGTGCCTGCACAAAAGTATTCTCATCCCAAAGCGTTTCATCGGAAAGGGGATTATAGAGCGTAACCGCCCCTGGAAGTCCCCGACGGGAATAGAAGTAGTAACCCTTCACATCCAGTTCACTGTCATCCTTGAAAGTATGATAAAGGGTAGCTTCGCCCTGCCAGGAATAGATGCCGGTGTTGTTACGTTTCTCTTCCGTCACGTATTTTCCATTGACCAGCGTGAAAGGGTAATTACCGTCCGCCCTCATATAAGCGGCATCTACCGCCACGCGTGTACGGCTGCCCAGTTTCTGCCACCAGCGCAACGAGGGGCTGACCATGCCGAACGACCCTCCGCGCACCCGTGCCTGAAAAGCGGCATTGCGCCCGTCATCAAAATGAGGTTTTTCCGTCTCTATGCCCAGCACACCGGCCGACGCATACAAGCGGGCGGACTGCAACAAGTCCTCCGACTGCCCGATGGCGAGCGAAAGCATGGAAACATTGTCCAGCGAAAAACGCCCGATATCTATCTGCCCCGCCTGACAATTGCTCACCGCCACCCCGTCATAACTGACAGCTGTATGGGCTGCTCCCATATTGCGTATGGAAACCGTTTTCAGTCCTCCAATGCCTCCATAGTCCTTTACATTGGCTCCGGCAAAACGGCGTACAGCATCTGCCATATTCTGTATTCCCAGCTGGCTGATATCCTGCCGTGACATCGTCTGTATGGGTACGGCAGAAGTCACTTTATTGGGCGACCTGCGTGCTGTCACTGTCACTTTCTCTATCTGATGCACTTTCCCCGTAATCGTATCTCCCCCCACCTCCTGGCAGAGAGCCGGAGTATACTTGCACCCAATGAAACAGCACAGACCAGTAATACCTTAGTCCTTCCTGACATAGAATAAATGAAGATTATCTTAAACCATTTGCGCACTGCCCACTTTCCTCGAATGGACAATTTTTCGACTTTGTTTTGCAGGTCTTCTGACTCGTTCCCGGTACATCGCCTTCCCGTTCTTTCCGAAGAACAGTGCACAAGTATGATACACCGAGCATGGAACTCACAGCAGCGGGACTGTTCGGGACTTTCACCCGATTCCCTTTTCATCCGCTTCTCCGGATAGAGAACGCGGAACAAAACGTGGACAAAGATAGGATAAATAAAAGAAGTTTCAGTAAACAATAAAACGAATATTACCGTTTTAACAGTCATCTTTTTAACTTTGTAACATAATAACCCCAAAATCGAGTTGCCATGAAATATAAGTTATTGGTTCTTGATGTAGATGGAACGCTACTCAATGATGAAAGAGAAATTAGTAAAAGGACATTAGCTGCTCTGCTAAAGGTCCAGCAAATGGGAGTGCGCATAGTTTTGGCATCCGGTAGGCCGACTTATGGACTGATGCCACTGGCCAAAACCCTCGAACTCGGCAATTATGGAGGGTTTGTTCTCTCCTATAATGGTTGCCAGATAATAAAAGCACAGAACGGAGAAATATTGTTTGAACGACGCATCAATCCGGAAATGCTGCCTTATCTGGAAAAGAAAGCCCGCAAGAACGGCTTTGCCATCTTCACCTACCACGATGATACCCTCATTACGGATAGTCCGGACAATGAATATATAAAGAATGAAGCCCTGCTAAACAATTTGAAGATAATCAGGGAAGATGAATTCTCTACTGCCATAGACTTCGCGCCTTGCAAGTGCATGCTGGTGAGTGATAAGGAAAAAGCTCTGATAGGGCTGGAACAACATTGGGAAAAACGCCTGGCAGGTACTCTGGATGCTTTCCGTTCCGAGCCTTACTTTTTAGAGGTGGTGCCCTGCGGAGTCAATAAAGCGAATACGTTAGGCGCCTATTAGAGCATTTGGGAGTAACACGGGAAGAAGTCATTGCCGTTGGAGATGGCGTATGCGATGTGACCATGCTCCAATTGGCCGGCATGGGGGTAGCTATGGGACATTCACAAGATTCTGTAAAGGTCTGTGCAGACTATGTGACTGCATCGAATGAAGAAGATGGAGTGGCCCTGGCCGTAGAAAAACTAATATTGGCAGAAGTGCGTGCAGCAGAGGTGCCTCTTGATTTACTGAACGAACGGGCACGACACGCATTGATGGGAAACTTGGGCATTCAATACACATACGCTTCGGATGAGCGCGTAGAAGCAACCATGCCGGTCGACTACCGTACCCGCCAACCCTTCGGCATTCTGCATGGCGGTGCCACCCTTGCCTTGGCAGAAACCGTTGCCGGGCTCGGCTCCATGATTATCTGCGAATCTGATGAGATTGTCGTGGGAATGCAAGTCAGCGGAAATCATATTTCTTCTGCACACGAAGGAGATACCGTAAGGGCAGTGGCAACCATCGTTCATAAAGGGCGTTCATCCCATGTGTGGAATGTGGACGTATTTACTTCCACCAATAAACTGGTCTCCTCTATACGGGTAGTGAATAGTGTTATAAAGAAAAGATAAAATAACTGTTATAAACTACGTAATGTAAATGCATGAAAATCAAAAAGGAACGAGGGGGTTAACCAATTCCTCGGTTTTATCCTTACCTTTGTAAATTATATTAGAGTGTTATACCCGAACAACAAAAAGAAAACGATGCAGATACGCAACAATACATTGATAACGGAATGTTCAGCTTATGATTTCAAGGAAATGTTGGGACGTAAGAAAGTGAAGTCATGGCTTAAATCCGTGTCGGCTTTTGCCAATACGGAAGCATCTTCTTTCTTCACTACATTCTATAATCTGAATTGGGGAAAGAACGAAAGAATACCCGTAGAAGAAGTGGCCGAAAGGGTAAACAGTCCCCTCAAAAAGTATCCTGCAAACGAAGAAAGTTCGGTCGAAAAGTTCGGTGTAAATGCGAAAATGTTCGGTGTAAACGACAAAAGTTCGGAGACAAGGTTCGGAGAGGGCACAGATACCCCTAAAAACACAGGAAAGACAGCACAGAAAATTATCGATTTCGTCATTTCCGATTCTTCTATGTCAGCCGAAACTATGGCTTACAAGATTGGTATAAGTTCTCGTGCCGTAGAAAAACAAATTGCAAAATTGCGGTCTATGGGTATCTTATCTCGTGAAGGTGCGGACTTTGGTGGCTATTGGCGCATTGTCATTAATCCTCAAACTGAAAAATAAGTATATAAGATTGACTTGAAATTCAAAAACACAAGAGGCGTGCAACTTAATGGATTGCACGCCTCTTTTTTTCTATAAAATCACCTATTGCAACTTACTTCACTTCCTCAAAGATAATTATTACTGTATATCAGTGTATTATATATAACTTGGTACAAATATGATTACTTTACTTCGTTTACTCCATATTTCAGCCTTAGCGAGAATAGAAAAGCTACCGCAAAAAAACTTTAACTTAGTTTAACTATACTGTTTTTGACGATTTCTATTTTCTCTTGTTTTCAGATAGTCTTCGATATTTTCTCTTATTATGCTTTTCTTTTCATAAGCTATTGATTTGCAAAACGGTATCTATTTTTTCCTTTCGTTTTTTATGAAAAAGTGTTATACCTTTGCATTGAGAAATAAAAAACAATAGGCATGAAGCAAAAACAATATATACTCCATTCTTTGACAATAGAGGTCATTGCGGTGTTGCTGGCTTCAATGATTGCATTTCAAATATGCAATATGCTTAGCATACGAATGAGTTTGCTTCCGTTCGTTATGGCTGTCGGATATGTGATACTGAAACTTCTATATCATCTTTGCATCTCTATAGCAAGATACATTATAGAAACTCCTTTGTCACATTTGGCATTAGCCGATGAAGTGACAGATAAAAAGACTTCGGCTGTTGCATCCTTACATACCCAAGATTGTGTAGAAGTACAAAAAAGGCGTATGGAATTATTCCATTATGAATACCAGCATGAGCAACAACAATACAAGCAACAAAAAGAAAGAGAAGAAGACGAGAAATTAAATGCTATCCTGAAATATACACGAGACACATTCAAGCGTTTTGATTTGGACGAAACAGAGATTTTCCAAATTTGCGAATCTGTCCGCTATTTTGTGACTAATCGTCAAGTGCTTTCCATGACCGAGATTCATATTAAGAAACATAGTTCGCTCACACAAATCTCTTTAAAGAACTTTGCTTGGAACATCGCTTTCCAATATAATATAGGTGGAGATGTAACTACATCATTTGTGATGGCGACATTTGCCGAATGGTTCACTAACTCCACGTTTGACACCGTAAGAAAGAATCTGCGAACTACAACAGGTCGGCATAAAATTGAAATTGACGAAAATATCCTGTCGAAATACGGTATCTAAGCCATTTTTTCGCTTCCAAATAATAATTATTATCGGAAGTTGCTTATGTTATCAGAGTATTTATATAAATTTGCTCTTGAATTAAAACGTTTTACCTCATGGCTAATTTGAACAGACTAAAAGTCGTACTTGCAGAACAACAAAAAACAGGAAAATGGCTTGCAGAACAGATTGGTAAATCCAATTGCACTGTGAGTAAATGGTGTAGTAATTCTGTTCAACCAGACCTCAAAACCCTTAATGATATAGCTAATGTTCTTGATATTGATGTGAAAGATTTGATTGTTAGCAGTAATAAATCTTAAAACAATTTATTATCATGGAAGTAAACAAGAAAGAACTCAAAGAACAAGAGATACGCACCTTGTTCATTACCCCTGCACTCCAACAAAAGGGCTGGGCTGTAAGCGTAAATATGCGTGAAGAGTATTATTTCACGGATGGTCGAGTACTTGTTGTTGGCAACCAACATTCAGTAGCAGAGGGCAAAAAGGCTGATTATCTATTATACCATAATGGTAAGCCCATTGCAGTAGTAGAAGCTAAAGATAACAAACATGTCGTTGGGGGTGGTATTCAACAAGCTATGGATTATGCCCAAATCCTTGACTTGAAATTTGCGTACTCCAGTAATGGTGATGCTTTCTTGGAACATGACTTTATCACAGGGAAAGAAACCGAAATCAAATTAGAGAATTTCCCGACAGAAGAGGAATTATACAATCGTTATCTTGCATCCAAGAACTATACATCGGATGAACTTAACATAATAGAAACACCGTTTTATTATGATGCCCATAGCCATGAGCCAAGATATTACCAACGTATAGCGGTTGACCGTACAGTGGAAGCCATTGCAAGAGGACAACAGCGTGTACTTGTCGTAATGGCTACCGGTACTGGTAAGACTTTCACTGCTTTCCAGATTATCCATCGTCTCCATAAAAGCGGAGCAAAGAAAAAGATTCTTTATCTTGCAGACCGAAATATCCTCATTGACCAAACAATGGTGCAAGACTTCAAACCTTTCAAGAAGTTTATGACTAAGATAACTTCTGTTGGGGAAGGCGAAGAGAAAATTGACTCCTCATACGAGGTATATATGGCGTTATACCACCAACTGGTTGGAAAAGAGGGCAAGCCAGATCCGTTTTTGGAGGTGCAGCCAAACTTCTTTGATTTGATTATCGTTGACGAGTGCCATCGTGGTAGCGCAAAGGACGATTCTGCATGGCGCAAAGTATTGGAGTATTTCAGCTCGGCTACCCAAATCGGTATGACTGCTACCCCGAAAGCTGATGAAGGAGCAAACAACTTGGATTATTTCGGAGAGCCGGTATATACCTATTCCCTTCTTCAAGGAATCCAAGATGGTTTCTTGGCTCCATATCGGGTTACTGCCGACTTCATCAACGTTGATTTGCAGGGCTGGACTCCCGATGAAGGTGAAATAGATTTGTTAGGAAAGGAGATTGAACAGAAATTATATCAAAGACAGAATATAGGTCGTGACCTTGCCATTAAGTTAAGGCGTAAAGTAGTAGCACACAGGATTACCCAAATGTTATACGACATCGGTCGTATGACAAAGACAATCGTGTTCTGTTCAGATATTGAGGAAGCCGCCGAAATGCGAACACTGCTTATCAACATGAATAGCGATTTATGTAAAAAATCTCCTTATTACGTAACACGCATTGTCGGAGAGGACAAAGAGGGGAAGAAGCAGTTAGACAACTTTATCAGTGTTGACGAACCTTATCCGGTAATTGTTACTACCTCCGAACTTCTATCTACAGGAGTGGACTGCAAAACTTGTGGCTTAATCGTCATTGATAAAGAAATTGGCTCTATGACGGAATTTAAGCAAATCATCGGGCGTGGCACACGACTTAGAAAAGACAAAGGCAAGTGGCATCTGGAAATCCTCGACTTCCGCAATGCTACCGCAAAATTCAAAGACCCGTCATTTGACGGCGACCCTGAACCACCCAAAGGCGGTGAAAAAAAGCCGAAGCCATATCCGCCTGTTCCCTCAAATCCTCCAACAGCTCACGAACCTCGTGAAAAGTATCTTATCAATGGAAAGGATATTCGTATTGCTCATGAGATAGTATCTGTTTTGGGAGAGGATGGCAAAACCATGAGAACGGAAAGCGTTCAGTCCTTTGCGAGAAAGCAACTGTTGCGACACTATCAAAGTTTGGATGATTTCGTACAAACGTGGACTGAAGCAGAACGCAAACAGGCGGTTATGGATGAGTTAAAGGAATATGCCATCTTGATAGACGCAGTACGTGAAGCAAATCCGGCATTGAAAGATGCCGATATCTTCGATGTGATATGTCACGTTGCATTTGACCAACCACCATTGACGAGGAAAGAAAGGGCTAACAATGTAAAGAAACGTAACTACTTCGGAAAATACGAAGGCAAGGCTCGTGAAGTATTGGAGGCTCTTCTTGACAAATATGCGGAGAATGGTATTCTTGACTTTGAAAAGGCAAATATTTTGGAGATTCCTCCATTCAACAGCATAGGGAAACCAACTAAAATCATAAAACTATTTGGTGGCAAAGTCGCTTTTGAACAAGCCATCAGAGAATTGGAATATCAAATATATAAATCAGCTTAAAAATGGCAGTAAATAATATCATAAAGCGAATCCAGAATATCATGCGTCAAGACGCAGGTATCAATGGTGACGCACAGAGAATTGAACAAATGACTTGGATGTTCTTCTTGAAAGTCTATGACACTCAAGAAGAAACATGGGAATACAAAGATGAGAATTATAAATCCATTATCCCGGAAGAGTTACGTTGGCGTAACTGGGCAATAGATAAAAAAGACGGTGAAGCATTGACAGGAGAAGCCCTACTCTCTTTCGTCAATGAGAAACTGTTTCCTACCTTGAAGAATCTCCCGATAGATGCCAATACCCCAAGAGCTAAAAGCATTGTTCAAGAAACATTTGCAGACTTGAACCAGTATATGAAGAATGGAACGCTTCTGCGCCAAGTGGTCAACATTGTAAACGAAATCGAATTTGACGATGCTGACGACCGTCACACATTCGGAGATATTTATGAGGGAATTTTGAAAGATCTGCAATCGGCAGGAAATGCCGGAGAGTTCTACACACCACGTGCATTGACTGATTTTATCGTGATGATGCTCGACCCGAAATTGGGCGAAACCTTTGGCGACTTCACCAGTGGAACGGGAGGCTTCCTCACCTCGGCACTTAAATATATGGGCAGGAATATTGGCTCTGCGGCAGATGGAGAAAAACTGCAAAATGCCGTTGTAGGTCAGGAATGGAAACCGTTGCCCTACCTTTTGAGCATCACAAACCTGCTGCTCCATGATATTGAAGCTCCCAACATAACCAACTGTGATTCGCTTGGAACGAATGTTACTGATTTCAAGGAAAGCGACAAGGTTGATGTTATCGGTATGAATCCTCCGTATGGTGGTAGCACGGAAGACAGCGTAAAAAGCAACTTCCCGGTGCAATACCGTTCAAGTGAAACTGCGGATTTGTTTATCGCCCTTATCATGTATCGCCTCAAAGCTGGTGGACGGTGCGGTGTGATTATCCCTGATGGTTTCTTATTTGGTACGGATGGAGCAAAACTTGCACTTAAAGAAAATCTCCTTCGCAAGTTCAATCTACATACAATCATCCGTTTGCCAGGTTCTATATTCTCTCCATACACATCTATTGCAACCAATATCCTTTTCTTTAATAATGAAGAAGCCGAAGGTTGCGAAGAAGGATTCAAGACCAAAGAAACATGGTTCTATCGTCTTGATATGCCGGAAGGGTACAAACACTTCTCAAAGACCAAACCAATGAAGGTGGAGCATACCCTACCTATTCAGGAATGGTGGAAAGACAGGAAAGAAATTATCAGTGACGAAGTGGGTGAAAAGAGCCGTGTGTTCACTGCCCAACAATTGATAGACTTGGATTGCAATTTTGATCAATGTAAGTTCCCGAAAGAGGAAGAAGAAATACTCCCTCCGGCAGAACTGCTCAAACAGTATTTTGAAAAACGTGCTGCGCTCGACCATGAAATAGACAAAACGCTTTCCGAAATTCAAAAGATTCTCGGCATTGACATAAAATCGTGTAACTGATAATTGTGAAGTGATATGAAAGATTTGACCATCTCAAACATAGAAAGACAAAATGTACTTAACAACCGTTTTGCGGTCAGCAAAGTACAGGAGCATCTTGACATTGAAGGAATGCTCTTTGAGGGAGAGTATCGCTTTACAAAAAAAATGGTTGCCGATTTCTACGAAGTAGAAGAACGAACCATAGAACGCTATTTGGAAAAACATTCAGATGAATTAGCAGCTAACGGTTATGTTTTATGTAAAGGTAAACATCTGAAAGAGTTAAAGTTACAATTTGCTCCCGTCATAAATGTCGGGAGCAAAACGACCCAACTTGGATTGTTTAATTTCCGCTCATTCTTGGATATGGGTATGTTGCTTACAGAGAGTGAGAAAGCAAAAAAAAAGTACGTAGCCTTATCTTGGATTTCGTGATTACCACCATCAATGAAAAGACAGGTGGCGGAACAAAATACATAAACCGCAGGGATGTACATTATCTTCCTGCTGCAATCACAGAAGAAAACTATCGCAAGAATCTCACTTCTGCCATCAATCAATATGTGGACGGACATCCCACATACAAATATCCTCAAATTACAGACTTTATATATAAGGCTGTATTCAAGGAGAATGCTAAGGAGTATCGGGAAGTATTGAAGTTGGATTCCAAAGACAATGTTCGACACACGCTGTATTCAGAGGTTTTATTGGTTATTTCTTCTTTTGAAAACGGTGTGGGTGCAGCTATCAATGAACGATTCAAGGAAAATGGTGGCAGAAAACTTACTATTGACGAAGTGGAGCATATTGTAAACGAACTTGCCGAACATCCCATGCAGAAACCTTATCTGAATGATACCAGAACCAAAATGGCTTCAAGGGATTTCAGTTTCCGGGATGCGTATCATGGTAATATAGCAGATTATCTGCAAGCTGTTACTCCTGAAGAGTTTGAACGATTCATCGGTGACCAGTCTATTGATTTTGACCGTATCTTAGCGGACAATAAAGATGTGCTTAAACGCTTAAAGCAGGCAGAAGATGAGTAAGGAAATTATTTACATAGATTACGATGAAGCCTAAACATCTATGGCAAAATGATTGATGCCAGTGATGGTGGCTTTGAAGGAGTGCGTGATGAAGGCGGTATTCGTGCTACATTGGATTTTGTGCAAAACGATTTATACTATCCGACCTTTGCAGAGAAACTGACCTATCTGATATATAGATTCTGTTCCGGGCATTTCTTCAATGATGGGAATAAGCGTATTGCGCTGACTTTGGGAGCTTACTTCTTACACAAGAATAATTACTACTGGCACGCTTGCATCTGTATGCGTACATTGGAATCTATTATTTATCATGTGGCAGCATCGAATATCGACCAAGATTTGCTGCTACGCATCGTCAATAGCTTTTTGACAAGTAAAGATTATGACGAAGAACTGAAAATAGATATTGCCAATGCCATGAGCAAAGGAGAGTTAGGAATACAAGGAGAGGATTACGAACAATGAACGGAAAGCAATTAAAAAACAGCATACTTCAGTGGGCGATACAGGGAAAACTTGTACCGCAAGACCCTAATGACGAACCTGCATCTGTACTTCTTGAACGTATCAGGGCAGAGAAAGCCAAGTTGGTCAAGGAAAAGAAAATCAAGAAAGATAAAAACGAATCAATCATTTACCGTGGTGAGGACAATTCCTATTATGAGAAGTTTCTCGCCACAGGTGAGGTGAAGTGCATTGATGATGAGATTCCGTTTGAGATTCCAAAGGGGTGGGAATGGACAAGAATAAGAAACATTTCTCAATCATATATAGGACTAACATATAGTCCAACAGATGTGTCTTCGCGAGGCACAATAGTTCTACGTTCTTCTAATATTCAAGATGGAAAAATTGTTCTAAATGATGTCGTACGAGTTTCTAAAGAGATTAGCGAGAAGTTACAAGTTGAGAAGAATGATATTATCATTTGTGCAAGAAATGGAAGTGCTAAACTTGTAGGAAAATCAGCTGTCGTAACTGATGTGACGGAACCTATGACTTTCGGGGCATTTATGGCAATATGTAAGACGCATTATATCAATACGTATCAATCTTTCTGCAATCTGATTTGTTTTTCTCTCAATTAAGAGGCGTTAGTGGAACTACTACAATTAATCAGTTAACACAAAATAACTTCAATGACTTTTGGATTCCTATTCCACCGGCAAATGAACAAAAGCGGATTGTAGAAAAATTGCAAAATGTATCACCTTTTATAGAGCGTTATAGTAAAAGTCAAGAAACTCTTAATTTAATGAATATACAAATTAAGGAACAACTCAAGAAATCGATTCTTCAAGAAGCAATTCAAGGTAAACTCGTTCCACAAATAGCAGAGGAAGGTACAGCACAAGAACTGCTTGAACAGATACAACAAGAGAAACAGAAACTTGTTAAAGAGGGGAAATTGAAAAAGTCAGTTTTAACAGACTCCGTTATCTATAAAGGTGACGATAACAAGTATTATGAGCAGGTAGGTAAGAATATCAATGAAATAACTGATGAGATTGCCTTTGATTTACCCGATGGATGGATTTGGTGTAGGCTGAAAGATATATGCTCAATCTTTACAGGTGCAACATTCAAAAAAGAAGAAGCCACTACAACAAAACAGGGCATCCGTATTCTGCGTGGAGGTAATATATCGCCCTTTGAATTAAAAATCAAAGATGATGACATATTCCTAACGGAAGACAAAGTCAAGAAGGATATTCTATTGAAAGAGAATGATATATTAACACCTGCGGTTACCAGTTTAGAAAACATTGGGAAGATGGCAAGAGTAGATAAAAATATGCCATATACAACCGTTGGCGGTTTCGTCTTCATCATTCGCTTGCATCTGATAGACCAATGGCTTTCAAAGTACATTCTCTGTCTTTTAAGTTCTCCTTTTATGATTGAGTTTATGAAGTCTATAACAAATAAATCAGGACAAGCTTTTTATAACATTGGCAAAGAACGCTTATCAGCAGCATTATTGCCAATTCCTTCCTTAATGGAACAACAACGCATTGTTGCCCAAATAGAAAAACTATTTGAGCAACTGCGATAGTTCATTTATCCGTTTTGCAATACGCTGCTGTTCTTGATAAGGTGGAATACCAATAGGCAGATTGTAGAATAACTCTTTATTGAGGTGCGGAATAGCCGCACCTCTTTTTGAATTTCTCAAATCCTCTTTATAGAACAGAATGAAAGCCAAAATATATGGTTTCCACATAGTCGAAGAGAGCCATAACTGTTTGAATGTACTCCCCATATACCCATCTTGCGGAACAGTGAAAACTTCACCTGAATTTTCACCATCTACAAGAATGATGTTATCTCCGGCATAGACAAATTTTCCTTTCTCTACAATGGTAGCAGATGATTTACCACGTAGGTATTTTGCATCCAGACAGATGCCCTTTCCGTTTCTTTTTTCACCATCTATCAGTTGGCATATATCTTTCAAACGTAGCACAGACCAATTGTTAGGATATTCAAAAGGAAGCTCAATCTCAACGGTTTGCGCATTTATCCTCTCATAATACTTGCTAAGTTATATAACTTTTCAACAATTCGTAATTGCTCTTTAATCGAAGGCAGAGGGATTAAAAAGTTACTAATATCTGCCATTGAAATATTATCATTAGTTGAGTTTTTTTGTTTGCTAATAAACTCTTTGATATGTGGAGCTATTATAACAAAATTAAGATAATCAACACTAATCCATAAATTTCGTATTCTGGCAACACGTTGATTCAACAAAAGCTCATCTTCTGGTAGTTCTCTAACAAACAAACTTTTGCCGACAGTTCCTCCAGTCATAGCCATGAGAATATCAAATCTTTGAAGCTTGTATATATCTGATATTGGACTCCCATTGTATCTAACAATCTTCGTATTAACAAAGCCTTTTTCATTTATATCAGAAATACGTATTACACGTTTACCATGTTCCTCTTTTAATGAACTGCTTTGAAAAGCATAACCTCCTATGATATCAGAGATACTACTTAATCTTACCCATGCCCAAGAATCAGGTATTTCAAATGGTATCTCGTCAGTAATATCTTTTTCGGTTTTTCCTTTCTTCTCCCAATACTTGTTATCGTCACCTTTATAGATGATAGAATCTGCTAAGGCAGACTTCTTTAGCTTACCTTCTTTTATGAGGCGTTCTTTCTCTTCGCGAATCTCGGTAAGCAACTTTTCGGCAGTTCCTTCCTCTGCAATTTGAGGAACTAACTTGCCTTGTATTGCTTCTTGCAGAATCGATTTACGTAATTGCTCGTTAAGTGAGGCATTAAGTTCGTTAAGTCCATTCTGTGCTTGTTCATAAGTTTTGACTAACGGAAGTAGTTTTTCTATTTTTGAGACTATGCATAGTTGCTCAGGAAGCGGAGGTAAAGGTATAAATACTTCAACTATATTAGATACAGCCAAACCGGGTTGAGCTGTTGCGGTTGCATATTGATTTAAGTTCAATGCTGTAAAAAAGTAATAGATGAACAACGATGGAATTATACCAAAGCCATTCACAACTACAGCGTGTTCTGTGGCATAGAATTTCCCACTTTCTATATTAAGGCATCCACATAATGCTCCTTGTCTGCCAATAATAGCAAAATGTCCTTCTGCATTGAATGTGTTTGTAAACCCTCGTAGTCCATTTCCACCGACACATCTATATGGGTGAAGAACTGATTTTTCATCATAAATTTCTGAAGCTGATATATTTTTCCCAGCCTGCATAGAACACATATGCTTCAATCTGCACCATTCCCACCCCTTTGGAATCTCAAACGGAATCTCCTCATCAATGCACTTTACCTCCCCCGTAGCGATAAACTTCTCATAATAGGAACTCAATGAATTAGGCAATACCATACATTATTATAATAACGAATTGTTTAACTAATAATGTATCTGACATGAACATTGAAAATTTTGAAACGTATCTTCGTCAAGGGAATATGGCGGAGAACACAATTGCAGCTTATCTCTATGCCGTAAAAGAGTATTATTCCCGGCACAAAGAATTGAACAAGCGCAATTTGCTTGTGTATAAAACCTATCTCATTGAGAAATTCAAGCCTAAGACAGTGAATCTTCGTATTCAGGCAATGAACAAGTATCTTGATAGCATGGGAAAATCTCGTTTGAGATTAAAATCCGTCAAAGTGCAGCAGCGGAGTTACTTGGAAAATGTAATCAGTAATGCCGACTACGCTTTTCTAAAAAACAAACTAAAAAAGGAGGAAAACCAAGAATGGTATTTCGTAGTTCGTTTCCTCGCAGCAACAGGAGCAAGAGTCAGTGAACTAATCCAAATGAAGGCTGAACACGTGCAGATGGGTTATTTTGACATCTACACCAAAGGTGGCAAAATACGTCGTATTTACATTCCGAAGTCCTTGCGCAAGAAGCCACAGAATGGCTTAGCAAAGTCAATCGTACCACCGGCTATCTTTTTCTTAATCGCTTTGGTGAGCGTATCACTACAAGAGGGATTGCGCAACAGTTGAAAAACTACGCAGCCAAATACGGATTGAATGAGAAAGTGGTTTACCCCCATTCATTCCGTCATCGCTTTGCTAAAAATTTCTTGGAGAAGTTCAACGATATTTCTCTACTTGCTGACCTGATGGGACATGAAAGTATTGAAACAACTCGTATTTATTTGAGGCGTAGCAGTGCCGAACAACAAGAGATTGTTGATAAGGTCATAACATGGTGATGTATTTGGAAGGTTGGTCAATCCATCCTTCCAATTCCTTAAAAGAACTTCATATAGATTATCAATCCTCCCAATGTCAAACAGAAATACGCATACAATATCCAGAATCCGACAACGGCACATTTGGCTATTTTGCCATTAAGAGAAAACGAAGTTTCAGATTTCACACATTTATGGACTTCTTTCCAGTGATTCGTATGAAGTGTCTTCAATTCTGTTATCTGCTTCTCAAATAAAGATTTTTCTTCTTCAATCAATTTATTGCGATATTCTGTAAGAATAGACTTGTCTTCATCGCTAAGTTTGACATTTACAACAGTATTCTCTGCCTGAATAATTGCACGGCTAATAGTATCAGGGATATTGTCGGATGTTTTCACTGCAGCATTAAGAACCTGTGCTGATTCTTCAAAAGTTAACACTGAAGCATCTACAAATGCTTTTATCTGTTTCAATTCTTGGATAACATCTTTGATGTCCTTAATCTGATTCGTGAGATTTACAAGCTCGGTTTCAAAATCAACACGATTTTCAATTTTGCTAATGTTATCATCACTATCTATGCTCTTGCTATCCTGCACAGGCAAAGAAGATTGGTCATATTTACTTTTACGCATGGTTGATTATAAATGAAATACTATCTACCCCTGCTACGTTTAATCGGTTTGCAGAGCCATTTTGCCATTTTTGCACAACGAACAGCCCAGTTACGCTCATCATCGTCCTTATCTTTACCCCATCCGCTACCGGGACTGCCACCACCTCCGCTTGAAGCCGCCATAGAAGTGGCTGCATCCAAATATCCGGCAAATAGTAAGGCGGCAACTTTGAATAAATTGGTCTGTTTGACTTCTTCATCAAGGCTTCCAAACTCTTCGTCAAAGACAGACTTAACCATATCTGGTATATCAACCTCGAGTTGTTCTCCATCCACTGTTATGGAATAGTGGTAAATAGAAGGCTTTGATTGTGGCATCACCTCTTTATTATTATGCGCCATCGTTTGAGTACATACTTCCTTTGACTGAATTGCAGTTTGTTTATCAGAAGCATGTAATCCCACCCAAGTCGCTTCAATTTTTGATGGCATCAATTTTCGACTTTTACCCAATATCGAGGATTTATAAATAGAGTTCCCTTTTCGTATAGCGTACCCTTTGACCACTTCCTTATCGTCCTTTATCAACTTAATATCGTACCCCTTAGCGTTTAACATTTGGCTATAAGTTTCCCAATCAAATTCTGGCATAGCTTTCAATATTGCGATGCAGTCTTCACTGATTTGCTGAATATTCTCATCACGACGTTGCACGGATTGCACCCAGCCACGTCTCTCATTGATGATGTTGGCAGCATGAACGGCACGTTCACCAATATAATGCGCATCGTTTGTCTTGCCCATATTGTCTATGCGGTTAGCTACAATATGCAAGTGAGGGATGCCACTTTTGCTGTCGGTGTGTAACGAAACAACATACTGGCTATTTTTGATATTGGTCGGTTTAAGATGACTATCTGGTTTGCCACATCTTCGGTCAATGCCGTCAAGTACTGCAATAAACTCATCCGCCAAATTCTGCCAATCCGTCATTGTCCATCCTGCCGATTCTTCTTTGGCTGGAGATATTTCAAAGCGCAGTGCGTTCAGCTTTATGGGCTTCGGATTATATCTGTCTTTCATACATTGATGCTGGTGTTGCATCATCCGTGACCACATAGCCAAAGGTTCTATATTTTCTGGCAAGTCATTCACCTTAACGAGCTGGGCTTTATCTTTTTCCATAGAATACTCAATGGCTCTTGCTCCATGAGAAATTGCCTTTCCTTGTGTTATCATAATTTCAAATTTGATTTATACTGTCTCGTATTTGTCCCCATCGGACAATAAGCCTATTTACTGCCTCTATCCAAGCACGCATATAATTCTCATCTCGGAAATATTCGTTTTTTAATCTCATCAGGTTTACCTTTGAGTACATTCTGAATGCGGATAAGGTCGGCTCGTGCATCCGATAAAGAGTTCAATCCTTGTACTTCCTCGTCTGAAAGTCGTTTGTTTGGATGGTGATTTTGCAATAATTTTCGTCCGTAGTTACTAAGTGTCAGTCCACATTCGGCAGCTTTTTCTACTATCATTCATACTCATTTTCAGTCAGACGAATGTCTATATGACGAGTACGAACACCCTGTTTTCCATTGTTTTGTTGTATATCCATAAGCGTTTATAACTGGAATTTATTAATAAAATGTTCTATCCATTGCGAGCCTGCGAGTAATGCAAGAAGCCTCCAAGACGACAAATGAGTGAAACCATTTTGTCGGACGGTGGTACTTCTTGCATAGAATACCCATTAAAAATGGGGCATTACATACCTTAATGCAAGCATTGTCTTTGTCCGAACTATGCCATTTGTCTGTCAACTTTAAGAGTGGCTATTGTCACCTATATCCATTTGGATAATTAATAGTTTTACTTTCCCCTTAGTTTGGCTTCTCCAAAAACACATCACTAACCGGAATCCACCAGTTCCAAATGCAAGCAGTCAATCAAAGTTTGTAGGTTTGGATTTCGCTTTATCATCTTTTGAAGTATCATCGCAGGTGTTTCAGTCATCAATAAGAAATCCGCAATATCAAGTCCGTTCTTGCGCTGTTCGTCTGTGGCGCATTGTTCCAAACTATCACTCAATACAACTTTAGAACATACGGAAGTGAGTAAAGCCATCTTGGTTTGCCAAACCTCTCTTGCACCCAAATCCGGGCATAGCATAACCGACCGACCTTTCAATACACTTACCACGTCAGACTTGAAGCATCCATGCATTCCACCTGTTGCCAACCATATAAATTCCGGCATATAATGGGTAGCTATCAAAGCGGATTTTTCGCTTTCCACAATAGCAACAGGTTTGGTCGGATTCTCTGATAACAGATGTTCGCCAAACAAACATTGCTTCAAATTGTAGTTTAGGAGATTCAGTTCTGTATGTACCCAACTAACATAACTTCTTGGCTCTTTTGTCCGATGTCCTGTTTCTGCATCATACAACATTATCTTCCCTGTTCGTACATTACCTTGCCAATCAATTTGCCAATAGACAGTAGAACCGCCCCACTTCTTTGATGTGCCAACATGATATAGTTGGAATATCCGAGAAGTCTCATCTTTACCCAACATCCCAGACAGGTAGATGTACAATGGATTCATACCGTAGTTAGTAAGAGTACGTTTCATTAGTTCATTGTCAACAAAAGAGGTTGGAGGCAGTAAATTGGGCTTAGGCTTATCGGCTTCAATGAAGTTATCCTTGTTGTAATCCACTACCATTGGGTTATCATGAAATAATCCGATGGAGTGTAATGGTATTGGCAAGATTGCTCATGGTCACATCTGCCTACATAATCAGGAAAAGTTATTTCTCCTTGGCTATCTATGTACTTGACAAAACATTGTTTCTTTCCACACTTCGGGCACGAAAGTTTTGACCCACGCTTATATTTTTGAAGAGAAAATCTATATTCAGCCATACTTCTTCATATTGTTATTGCAGTCCGTGCAGTTTGCACTTATTGCAGTTTTGCAGAAATCCTATGTCAGCGCAAAGTGCAAACTGCAACAACTGCAAACTGCAAAAGGTGTCGTTTATTGCAGCTTCTCATATTCACCTCGCTTTACTTTCTTGATAACCTTATTCGTAGCAAGGCTAACCAAAGAATACATTACCGACCTTTCCGACAATCCTACTTCTTTTCCAGCTTGAATGGCATCGGCAGTAGTGAAAGTTGCGGAAAGGCAATCAAGCAATTCTCTTTTTTGCGGTTCAACGCTCTCTCGCAACATATATTTCTGAATGTTGGTATAACAGTTCTCAAAGTATTCACTCAATGCAATAGCAGATTTGGTTGAGTCAATATCCACAAAATCCTTGTGTTCTTCACCGCAAGCCCAACGAAGGATTTGCAAGACTAAAGCTAAACGAGCCGTAATCATGGGAGCTTTAATCACTCTGCTATCCACCAATCCATCATCTTGGATTTGATTAACAGCCCGAACTGCATTATTGCGCCAGTTTGTAAAATAGGCTTTGGCTTCCGAAGAAAATTCCAATACATTATGTATGGCTCTGTCATCTTCATTCTCTATAAATGGCAAACTAATTACCTTATTTATAATAGAATCCCACATTGATGAGTATTTACCAAAAGTTGATACGGAAGATTCTTCATCCAGCCCCCAATCTGAAATTTCCTGAGACGATGGATAAACAAAAATTATTCTGTCTATCAGCCCATTGTCTTTATATCCTTTCTCTATCAGTTCGTGCATACGTGTCGTTTGCATCGTGCCGACAATATTTATAAAAGGATGCTCTATATGAATAGGTACAGGGATGCTACATCTTGAAATATCCAATGGTTTTCCGCTAAAGGCTGTCAATAGCTGCTCAATGAGTTGTCCTTTGCTATATTGATTCACGGCATTAAACATTCCCATGATTTCATCTACATATACCACGACACCTCGCTGATTGTCATCCAACGCACGCATTAAAGCTTCCGGTGTAAAATCGGATATGATGGTTCTTCGTAAAATTGGTTTGTCCGGCAATGAAGAGGACTTGTCTTTTTTAGCCTTATTGTTTTCAACCAAGCTATTATAATGCTCCATATCCAATTTAAATTGTTTGATGATTTTGGCATCATGCTTTCGGATAGGACGGAATGCAAAATCCAAAGGTGGGGTTTTGCCCATTCCGGGACGACCTACCAATATCATATAAAGGGCAGGATTACTAATCCATCCACCACGAATACGAATATTGACAGCGTTGCCGATAGCGGTTGACACTGCCACCAAAAGAGAAGCCATCATATATTCTATGGAATAATTCTCTTGTCGAGATAGAGCCAATATCATATCTTGAATTTTGGCAGGAAAAGCATCCAAAGGAATCTTGTTTTCAAAGATCCCTTCAAATTCCATTCTGAGCGCATTGCATAAATTGGTTGAATCCATTAGAATTTGGTATTTCTTTTTGACTTTATGAATTGGGCGGCTTCATCTTCCAAGTTTTTATCAGATTTGATTTTGCCGGCATGGAGCCATTCGTCAATTTCCGATTTTAGAAACATGATACGTTTCCCTCTTTTGTGGAATGGGATTAGATGACAACTCGTCCAGCCATATACAGTTTGCTCTGCCGGGTGACTGGAATATAATCACACAATTCCTTAAGGTTCATCCATTGTTCGGTTGGAACGCTTTGATTCTGATTGTTTAATCCATCTATTTTAGAATCCAGCTCATTCAATTTATCCATCAACACGACATTGCTTTGGGTAAATCTTCAAATGTAATGTTCTTCTCACTCATATTGCTACTTGTTTTTTGATTTTTCGGCAAAATAACAGCGATTACGCATACTGATTTCATAGTGTAATACATCACATAAATAAGCAGTAACGAAACATAATCATCATAAGGATTACCCATTGATTATCAACATGAATAGTGGAGAATATCAGTAGTAGATTTTTATGATAATGTCTTCAATCATAAAGGAATCATAAGATGGTCAGAAGAAAAGACCATAGATAAAAACAAAAAGCCACCCACGCAGATTTTACACAGATGGCTATACTTACAAAGTATAATAATGGTTATTTTGTTTGAGATAAATCCAATTTAATAGTTTCTGTAGCTTTCTCTTTCTTTTCATCAACAACCTTTGCATACACCTGTGTTGTTCGCACATTTGTATGTCCCAACATTTTACTGACCGTATAAATATCAGTTCCTCCAGCCAGTTGCAGGGTTGCGTAGCTGTGCCTAAAACAATGGAAGGTAATGTGTTTGGTGATTCCGGCAGCTTCAACCCACTTTTTGACAGGACGGTTTATCCAAGAAGGGTCAGGAAGTCCGGCAAAAACCAAAAGTTCACCCTCTTTTTGCTCTCCACAGAGATTATATGCTTGCTCTGATATAGGCATATATTCAACTCCTTTTGTCTTTTGCTGAGTAAAATTCAACCGATAGCCTCCATTGAACATTTCCACTTCCGACCACTTCAACTTCTGAATGTCGCAATGACGGATTCCTGTTAAAGCAGAGAACAAGGCAGCACGTTTCAGTAATGGGTCACAAGGTGTTTGAGCCAGTCGGTTCAATTCCTCTACCGTGAGATATTCTCTCCGGCTTTCCCTTTCTTGAATGCCTTTGACTTTTGCAGAAATATCAATAGTCAGATATCCGTCTATAAAAGCCTGTTTCAATCCGGCTTTGAAGATAGAGAAATAGGTTGCTGCTGTATTTTGAGAAATCGTACCTCGTTTAGTGCCTCCTTGTGGGGCATTCATTATGAATTGCCGGAACGATTCAACCATCTTTAAGTCTATTTGCGAAAAGAGAATGGTGTCACCTTTTGCGAAAATCTTCAATAATTCATGCACTCTCCTCCAGTTGACAATGATAGAATCAGAGCTATGGGCATGCCTTGTTCGCTGCACATGGTCGAAGTACTCAATGAAATTACTTCGGGAGCGTTCCAACTGCTCCGCCTGTTCTGCATCGGTATCGGCATATAAAGCTGCATTGTCGTACTCCTTTTGTCGTAGGCTTCTGACCTTGTCGGCATAGATACATGATTCCTGGTCTAATTGCGACTTACATTGAATGACACCGTTCAAATCTCGCTTCGGCTTATAAGTGGTTTTGCCTTCGGCATTAGTCCTTGCATTGCGTGACTTATCCCAAATAGGTGTTGTAATGGTACGATTGAGATATTCACGCACTCTTTGTGGCGTATCTTTTCCGGATTGAAATACAGGATAAGATTCCACATAAAGATACCATTCATCACGATATTCAGATTTGCGGAGCTTTACCGACACTCGTGTATTGACTAATGCTTTCTTCATCGCTTCACACCTTTATATAAGTTATCAATTTCTTTCTTGGGTACATACACAAAGTTCCCAATCTGCCGAGTAGGGATAGAGTATTTGCGTATATGGAGATAAACTGTACTTTCATTCACAAGAAACTTCTCTGTGATTTCTCCAATGGTATAACAATCTTTCGGCTCCAGATATATAGTTTGGCAACAGGTTTCGGCTTTGTGAGAGCTTTCTTGCGTGGAGGATAGAGTTTCATCAGTTCTGCTTTTGATAGTAATGTCTGTCTTTCTCCTGCATTTACACTGGGGATTGTACCCTTACGAATCAAACGATAAAGAGTTCCTTGCTTATGCCAAACAATGCGTATGCTTCAGGAACCGTGATGTACTCTTTGGACTTGGGTATCTTCTTAACCACTTCGTCCAACCTTTGCAATCTTTGTTCTTCATCCTTGCGTCGCTCCATGCAATTTTGGAACATTTGGGAGAGCAATACCAAGATTCTATTGTTTTGGCTAAAAACTCTTCTCCACAAATCTGGCACTTCCGTTTTATTTCAAATTTTGCTGCTGGCATAATCTTTTTACTTATATTCCTCATTCTCAATACCGGCATTTTTGTAAGTGTCACATTATCTACTTTTAAGTGTCGGTACAATTATGGTACAAATATACGATAAAAATCCGAGAAATAAGCAAAGCCAAAGAAAAGTCTACAAAAAGAAATAGGGCGTAACTCATTGAGCTACACCCTATTTTACTATTATTTGTTATTGTTGTTTATCGCAACTTACTTGACTTCCTCAAAATCAGCATCCTGCACATTATCGCCATGCTTTGTATTATCCTGAGCACCGCCTTGTTGCCCTGCATTCATATCAGGACCAGCTTGTGCACCACCCTGAGCACCGCTCTGGGCATACATTTCAGCACTTGCAGCCTGGAATGCCGTATTCAATTCGGCCATGGCAGAGTCTACGGTAGCCAGGTCTTGAGCCTTATGGGCATCTTTCAGCTTCTGCAAAGCAGCTTCAATCGGAGCCTTCTTGTCGGCAGGGAGCTTGTCGCCGAGTTCCTTCAACTGATTTTCGGTTTGGAAAATCATAGAATCGGCCTGGTTCAGCTTGTCTACTTTCTCACGCTCTTTCTTATCTGCTTCAGCATTGGCTTCGGCTTCGGCTTTCATCTTTTCGATTTCTTCCTTGCTCAAACCGCTGGAAGCTTCGATACGGATAGCTTGTTCCTTACCGGTAGCCTTATCTTTGGCAGACACCTTCAAGATACCGTTGGCGTCGATATCGAACGTTACCTCAATCTGAGGAATACCGCGACGTGCCGGAGCAATACCTGTCAGGTTGAACTGGCCGATTGACTTGTTCTGCGCAGCCATCGGACGCTCACCCTGCAATACATGGATGGTAACCTCCGTTTGGTTGTCGGCAGCAGTAGAGAATGTCTCGCTCTTCTTGCAGGGATGGTAGTGTTGGCATCAATCAGCTTCGTCATCACACCACCCATAGTCTCGATACCCATAGACAGCGGAGTAACATCCAGCAACACAACGCCCTTAATTTCGTCCGTCAAAACGGCACCCTGCACGGCAGCACCTACGGCTACTACCTCATCCGGATTCACACCCTTGGAAGGAACTTTACCGAAGAAGTCTTCTACCAACTTCTGTACAGCCGGGATACGTGAAGAACCACCTACAAGGATTACTTCATCGATGTCCGCATTGTTCAGACCAGCATCGCTCATAGCCTTCTTACAAGGTTCCAAACAAGCTTGAATCAAGTTGTGAGCCAGAGCCTCGAACTTGGCACGGGTCAACGTCTTCACCAAGTGCTTGGGCACACCGCCTACCGGCATGATGTACGGCAAGTTGATTTCAGTGCTGGTAGAAGAGGACAGCTCAATCTTAGCCTTCTCGCAGCTTCCTTCAGACGTTGCATAGCCATCGGGTCTTGAGTCAGGTCGGCACCTTCGTCGTTCTTGAATTCCTGAACCAGCCAGTCGATGATTACCTGGTCGAAATCATCACCACCCAGGTGAGTGTCACCGTTGGTTGACAATACTTCGAACACACCGCCACGAATTCGAGGATAGAGATATCGAATGTACCACCACCAAGGTCGAATACGGCAACCTTCATGTCCTTGTGAGACTTGTCAATACCGTAAGCAAGAGCTGCGGCAGTCGGCTCGTTCACAATACGCTTCACTTCAAGACCTGCAATCTGACCGGCTTCCTTCGTAGCCTGGCGTTGGGAGTCTGAGAAGTATGCGGGGACGGTAATTACAGCTTCTGTCACTTCTTGTCCCAGATAATCCTCGGCAGTCTTTTTCATCTTCTGCAGAATCATTGCAGAGATTTCCTGCGGGGTATAGAGACGTCCGTCGATGTCTACACGCGGAGTATTGTTGTCACCCTTTACTACTTTATAAGGCATACGGCCGATTTCTTTCTGTACCTGGTCCCAGTTTTCGCCCATGAAACGTTTGATGGAGAAAACCGTACGGGTGGGGTTCGTGATAGCCTGACGCTTGGCAGGATCACCGATTTTACGTTCGCCACCATCAACAAATGCTACTACTGAAGGAGTGGTGCGCTTGCCTTCACTGTTTGCAATTACTACAGGTTCGTTACCTTCGAATACTGCAACGCAAGAGTTTGTTGTTCCTAAGTCAATACCAATAATTTTTCCCATGATCGTTATTTTTTTATTTGTTATTATTCTGTTTCGACGTCCGCCTCAGTGGCAGACGCCAATAAAAAGACAAACGTTGTGCCAAATTGTTCAGAGCAGCCGCAGATTTATACTTGTGGCAGTTTATCTGTCAGTTTGGCAGAATTAAAATCATTTTTTCTGTCGGAAATTACCATTTGTTAATTTCCATTCCATTCAAAAGCTCTACTTTTGTCGCCCGAATCAGAGATGATAAAACATGAACAACATTAATCATTTCCCTTGCATACCTTTAACCGTTCCTCCATGGAGGAAATATTGTTCCACCGTGGAGAAAATATCATTCCACCACGAGGGAAATATCGTTCCACCATAGTGGAACGATTAAGGATTAGTTAACATTGGGCTTAATCGTAGCAACGGAAATGATTGGTTTTCACATATTAAAGAAATAAATAAGATGAGTATGGAAAAAATGAGAGACAGTATCGACTTCAAGAACACGGACATCAAGACATTGTTCCGCAAACTATTGCTCCCTACTGTACTGGGGATGATTTTCTCCGCACTATTCGTTATCACCGACGGCATCTTTGTCGGAAAAGGAATCGGCAGTGATGCTTTGGCGGCGGTCAACATTGTGGCACCGCTATGGTTGTTTTCTACGGGTGTGGGACTTATGTTCGGCGTCGGCGCCTCTGTGGTAGCCTCCATTCATCTGTCACACGGAAAGGTCAAGGTGGCACGCATCAATATCACGCAGTCGGTAGTCATATCTTCCTTGTTGCTGATGTGCACCTCCACCCTATTCTGTTCATTTGCCCCGCAGGTGGTAAAGCTGCTCGGAGGGTCTGAACGGCTCACGCCATTGGCTGTGGAATACATGCTTTGGTTTGTGCCTTTCTCTCTGTTCACGGCATTGCTCAATTCGGGTATGTTTTTTCTGAGGCTGGACGGTTCGCCCAACTTCGCCATGATGTGCAATGTGGTGGCTGCCGTTCTGAACATCCTATTGGATTATCTGTTCATCTTCCCCTTTGGCTGGGGAATGTTCGGTGCTGCACTGGCAAGTGCCATAGGTACCACGGTAGGTGCATTGATGATAGTATTCTATCTGATGCGCCGCCGGTGCGCACTGCGCTTCCACCCCATTAAGATGAGCCGGAAAAGCATGCAACTGATGCGCCGCAACATTGGCTATATGTGCCGATTGGGTTCCTCCGCCTTCTTGTGCGAGGTGGCGATTGCCTGCATGATGTTTGTCGGCAATCAGGTGTTCATCCATTATTTGAAGGAAGACGGAGTGGCGGCATTCAGCATTGCCTGCTATTTCTTTCCTATTATATTTATGGTATATAATGCCATTGCGCAGTCGGCGCAGCCGATTATCAGTTATAACTACGGCCTGAACGAGAGCCAACGTGTCTGCCGCGCCTACTTGCTGGCACTGAAAACGGCCATAGGCTGCGGTGTATGTTTTGCCCTGGTCACAATATTCTGCAGTCCTGAAATTGTCGGTATGTTCATAGACCGCAGTTATCCGGCTTATGACATAGCGGTAAAAGGGTTGCCTTTGTATGCCACCGGCTTCGTGTTCTTTGCCGTCAACATCGTATCCATCGGCTATTTCCAGAGTGTGGAGCGTGCCAAATACGCCACAGTTATCACCCTGCTGCGTGGTTTTATCCTGCTGACAGCCTGCTTTTTCGGACTGCCCCTGCTATTGGGAGACCGGGGAATCTGGCTTGCCACTCCTCTTGCAGAAATGCTGACAACCCTCTTTATCCTCGTGATTTACATATCCGGGAAAAAGGAACATAAAGAAAAATCCGCATCTTTAGACAAGATGGGCTGCACCCCAACATAACTTTTCATGCAAGCATAAAAGTCCTGTCTTCGGTTTACACTATCTTTGCAGCATGGAACTATGATAAAGAAATTCTGCAAGAAGTATAAACTACCGGAAAACACTTTGCACGAACTTCTGTCACACATGGCAGAAGTTCGTTTCAGCAAGGGAGAACTCATTATCAGCGAAGGGGAAAGGAACAGCAACTTCTATCTTTTGAAGAAAGGCATCTGGCGCGCCTACTACCTGACAGACGGCACGGAAAACTCCCTTTGGTTCGCCGCACCGGGCGACACAGCTTTCTCATCGTGGGGATATGTGGACAGCGAGGTTTCTCTCATCAACATCGAATCAGTGAATGAAAGCATCGCCTATTGTATCAGTAAGCCTGAGCTGGAAGCCCTTTTTTCGCATTCCATAGACATGGCCAACTTCGGCAGAAGAATCTTTGAGCGGGAAATTCTGTCGGTAGACAGTTCCACAGTAGCCTACGGCACCCCTCCCACTGCCAAAGAAAGGTACATGACGCTGATGGAAGAGAATCCGGAACTGCTGCAGGATGTACCGCTCAAGTATCTGGCTTCTTATCTCTACATCACTCCGCAATCCCTGAGCCGGATACGCGCAGGATTAAAGAAAAAGTAAAAGACCTTTTTATGTCAAGATGCAAAAAAGGCTCTTAGCAGATTATTTCTGTAAGAGCCTTTATTATTTCAACCTATCTTGTCAGTTCTTCACCAACACCATCACCAGGTTATTGTCAGCATCGTACAGCCCGATGCCTCCGCCTGCCAGCTTGCCAAAAGACTGAACGGAATTCAAGGCTTTCAGCACACGGCCTTCCACCTCCATATCAGGCATGCCATCATGGTACTGATAACTTGCGGGAAAGAGATTGCCGACGGATTTTCATCATCAACCTGGAAAGCGCCGTTAATCAGATTGCAACCCGCATTGCCGTGCAAGCGCTTTTCTGCAATATTAAATTCAATGAACGGCTGCTTCTCCATTCCGTCGGGAATAGCCTCGCCCGCAGCCTCACTAATTATCCACTTTCCTTCCAAATCAGACAACTTGGAAACGGACTCTTTCTTCTGCAACACGACTATGGGACGATTGGAAGCACCGCATAAAGCTATATTTTCCTTTCCCAGCTTCTTATACTTTTTCACTTTGTTCAAAGCCGACAACACATTATTTTCTACAGTCATATCCGGACAAGCCATACGGTACTTGCCAAAGCGCCAAGGTCAATCGTGCCGGGCTTGGCATTCACGTCAAACGAACCCATCATACGGTTGCAACCACTGTTGCCAAATACTTTTCCAGTCTTTGTGTCAAAACCGATATAGGGAAATTCCTGACCCGGAGCAGGGACTACGGCAGTACCATTCACTTCAATAATATTCCACTCACCGCTGATGGAAGAAAGAGTTGCAGCATTTTTGGTTGATGCACAAGAAGACAAGCCCATCAACACGCTTGCCATGCATAGGGAAACAAATACTTTTTTTCATTGTTATTCGTTGTTTAAGTTAATTTATTCAAGGGGCAAATATATAGAAAATAACCCAAATGCAAGTAATTTGTTTAATATTTGAAGCATTTGCCCCAAAGTATTTAGCAGGATTTTAATGTTTATCTAAGAATTAACCCTTATATTTGCTCTCCGTATTTTTTATAAACCTAATATAATAATATAGTACAAAGAAATGGGTAAAGTTCTTATTATCGGTGCAGGCGGTGTAGGTACCGTTGTTGCGCACAAAGTGGCTCAAAATCCTGATGTGTTTACAGAAATCATGATAGCCAGCCGCACCAAGTCCAAATGTGACGCTGTTGTCAAGGCAATCGGTAACCCGAACATCAAAACCGCCCAGGTAGATGCCGACAGCGTGGACGAACTGGTAGCACTCTTCAATAGTTTCAAACCCGAAATCGTCATCAACGTAGCCCTCCCCTACCAAGACCTCACCATCATGGAGGCTTGTCTGCAAAGTGGAGTCAACTATCTGGATACCGCCAATTATGAGCCGAAAGATGTTGCCCACTTTGAATACAGTTGGCAATGGGCCTATAAGAAACGCTTCGAAGATGCCGGACTGACCGCCATCCTCGGTTGCGGTTTCGACCCGGGAGTGAGCGGCATCTATACTGCATACGCCGCCAAACATCATTTTGACGAAATACAATATCTGGACATCGTAGACTGCAATGCCGGAAATCATCATAAAGCATTCGCCACCAACTTCAATCCGGAAATCAATATCCGTGAGATTACACAGAACGGCCGCTATTATGAAAACGGAGAATGGGTGACAACCAAGCCGCTGGAAATCCACAAAGACCTGACTTATCCGAACATCGGTCCGCGCGACTCCTACCTGCTTTATCACGAAGAACTGGAGTCTCTGGTGAAGAATTTCCCCACCATCAAGCGTGCACGCTTCTGGATGACGTTTGGACAAGAGTATCTAACCCACCTGCGCGTTATCCAGAACATCGGCATGGCACGCATAGACGAAGTGGAATATAACGGCATGAAGATTGTTCCGCTGCAATTCCTGAAAGCCGTCCTCCCCAACCCGCAAGACCTGGGCGAAAACTACGAAGGCGAAACATCCATCGGTTGCCGCATCCGCGGACTAAAGGATGGCAAAGAGCGTACCTACTATGTATATAACAACTGTAGCCACCAGGAGGCCTACAAGGAAACCGGTATGCAGGGCGTAAGCTATACCACCGGTGTGCCCGCCATGATTGGTGCCATGATGTTCCTCAAGGGATTGTGGAAAAAACCGGGTGTATGGAATGTTGAAGAATTCAATCCGGACCCGTTCATGGAACAGCTCAACAAACAAGGCCTGCCTTGGCATGAGATTATCGACGGAGACTTGGAAGTTTGAAATTAATGATTAAACATTAATCATTATCCACTAATCATTAAACATTAACAAAGTGAATATAGGAGATAAAGCACCCGAAGTATTGGGTATCAACGAAAAAGGTGTAGAAATCCGCTTGAGCGACTATAAGGGAAAGAAGATTGTACTTTACTTCTACCCCAAAGACATGACATCCGGCTGCACGGCACAAGCCTGCAACCTGCGGGATAATTATGCCGACCTGCGCAAAGCCGGTTATGAAGTCATCGGCGTCAGTGTGGACAGCGAAAAGTCACACCAGAAATTTATTGAGAAAAACAATCTGCCTTTTACCCTGATTGCAGACACCGACAAGAAGCTGGTAGAACAATTCGGAGTATGGGGCGAAAAAAGCATGTATGGCCGCAAATATATGGGAACGTTCCGCACAACTTTCATCATTAATGAAGAAGGTATTGTAGAGCGCATCATCACTCCGAAAGAAGTGAAGACCAAAGACCATGCGGCACAAATTTTATAATCATTAAACATTAACAACGTGGCAAAAAAAAGACGAACTGAATTTTGAAAATGGCAGCAATCTGGCATCGGGCGAAAAACTGAAAGCCTTGCAGGCTGCCATGGACAAGATAGAAAAGAGCTTTGGTAAAGGCTCTATCATGAAAATGGGCGACGAAAGCGTCGAACAAGTAGAAGTTATTCCCACAGGTTCCATCGGCTCAATGTGGCTCTTGGCGTGGGAGGATATCCCCGCGGACGTATCATCGAAATTTACGGCCCGGAATCTTCCGGTAAGACAACCCTTGCCATTCATGCCATCGCTGAAGCGCAAAAGGCAGGAGGCATTGCCGCATTCATTGATGCAGAACATGCTTTCGACCGCTTCTATGCAGCAAAACTGGGTGTGGATGTGGACAATCTGCTGATATCACAGCCGGACAATGGCGAACAAGCACTGGAAATCGCAGAGCAACTGATCCGTTCCTCCGCTATTGACATCATTGTAGTGGACTCTGTGGCTGCATTGACCCCGAAAGCTGAAATTGAAGGCGATATGGGTGACAACAAAGTAGGTCTGCAAGCCCGGCTCATGTCACAAGCCTTGCGTAAACTGACGGCAGCTGTCAGCAAAACACGCACCACTTGTATCTTCATCAACCAGTTGCGCGAAAAAATCGGTGTCATGTTCGGCAATCCCGAAACAACTACCGGCGGTAATGCACTGAAGTTCTATGCTCCGTACGTCTTGACATCCGTGGAAGCCAAGCCATCAAGAACGGCGATGAAGTAATCGGCAAGCAGACCAAAGTGAAAGTTGTGAAGAACAAGGTAGCTCCTCCTTTCCGTAGAGCGGAATTCGACATCATGTTCGGTGAAGGCATCTCCCGTGCAGGCGAAATCATTGACTTGGGTGCAGAGCTTGGCATCATCAAGAAAAGCGGCTCATGGTTCAGCTATAACGAGACGAAAATTGCCCAGGGACGCGACGCCGCCAAGCAGGTCATCCTTGACAATCCGGAACTGGCAGAAGAGCTGGAAGGGCTTATCTTTGCAGAATTGAGAAAAGACAAATAACAAAAAAACTTGCCAATAGAAAAACAAAACATTCTATTGGCAAGTTTCCCTAAAAGGTTACCGCTTCCTATTCCATCTTTTCCAAACGTTCTTCCAAAGCCTCCATACTTTTTTCAAAACGTTTCCATGTATCGGTATCCATTTGTTCTTTCAGATACTTGTTGTCTTTCAGCTTGGCTACATTTTCCAGCCTTTCAATGCCAGTTCTTGCGAATGCTTCAATTCTCCAAGCCAATCGCGGTTCTTCAGCTTCTCTATCTCAGCCCAGTTTATATCCGGAAGCTGTATATTCACATTGTTACCATTCCAGCTGGTATTCTGATACATCATGATATTCTGTATATCCTTCAAAGTCATATCACCTTCCAAATAAACAAATTTCAGAGTAGCTGCACCATCTACAATCATAATCAGCTCCTTCACCTTTTCCCCTTTACGCTCATGTAGAATTCAGAACTGGAGACTGTTCCCTTCTGCTTCATCAGCAATTCATATCTGGAAGACTGCACCAAAGAACGAAGATCCTTACGCATTTCTTTCTTTACATTATTATCCATTGTAGAAAGTACCTGCACAGAGTTCAACTGTCCGGACACTTTCCCAATATAAACATCTTTAGTAAACAAGTTGGGATTCGTTTCTATCATTGCCTTGGATATGTAGACGGACGACACGCCTTTCATATCTCCATACTTGTTGAATAGGTTCTTCTGTGCCTGGCAAAGCAAAGGCAACATCAGCAGTACACCTGCCAAAATCATTTTCATTGTTTTCATATCAGATTATTGTTGAATTTCTTTTCTTACTTCCTGGTTCACCTTCGTTACGTCTATCCGCGTTTCCTCTATCTGTTCAATTCCCTTGTTCAGATTCGCAGACACCTCGATTAAAGTGGCCTGCAATGCCTTATAAGCAGCTTCCGGATCAGAGAAAGTGTCCTGAGGTGTAGGAGGACGCATATCCTCTCCCATGTTCGTAATGCCATAACCTACACCTACAAGAACCAGAATGGTGGCAGCAATACCTCCTATCCAGCGCCAATTACGTTTGGCCTTGTTCCGGTGGAAAAAACGTTGTTCCTCTTCAGCCTTTTCATCAATCATCCGGCTCAGTTTATCCTCCAATCCGGCGGGAACATTATCCACCACTTCCCCGGGAAAAAAGCTGAGAAAGAGTTTCTTGTCCTTCTGCAAGTGCTCGGCACTTCTTCGGTTCTGAAAGCTTCCTTCAACAACTCTTCTTCCTGCTCGTTGGTATTCCCTTCATAAAATTCGGCGAGCAGCCTTTCAATTTCCTCGACTTTCATAGTTACTCCATTTATTAAATTCCTCACGTATCTTTTTTCTTGCCCGGGACAACAGTACACGGACATTGGTAGCATTCAATCCCGTGACCTGCTCTATCTCTTCATAAGAACATCCCTTGACATCACGCAACGTTACTATTTTCTGCTGTTGCACCGGCAGACGGGCAATGATGTGCCTTACCTGCTGCGCTTCATCCCGCACTTCAAAGTTATCTGCTTGAGACACATTATGCACTTCGGCCAACTCCACGCTCTGTCTGCTCAAAGTATACTTTCCTGAACGAAGCAAATCAAAGCACATATTTTTCACCAGAGTAACGCTGAATGCTTCCGGATTACTGATAATGGCCAGTCCTTCCCGCTTGTCCCACAACTTCAGATAAGCTTCCTGCACCAAATCTTCAGCGTCGGCAGCATTCTCCAACAGCCTATAAGCTATGCAGTACAGCTTGCGATGATATGGCAGAAACTCTTTTTTAAAACTTTCAGCGTCCATGGGCTATTTATCAATAGTAGATTCCTGTTTATACCCTTCAGACGTAGGGGGAAAGGATTTTGTTACACGACCAGGAAGAAAAAATGGAAAAAAAATGAAAACACCAATAGCACCAGCCCAAGAGTGCGTTTATTTCAAGACATCAGCAATCCGCTTTTTAAGATTCAATTTTGCAATGTCTTCAGGCTTCAGCTCAAGCTCCACCAACACCTTCGCTGTGGAGAGTCTGTATTCCTGCTCTAACGTATCATAATTTATCTGTTCCTTATGAATGGAATACAACAAAGCAAAATCGTAGTTCAAGGCACGTGAGACATTATACAACGTATCCGTATCAACACTTTTTCTCGTAAGCATATAGTCTACACTTTGAGGCTTAACTTCAGTCTTCGTGCAAGTTCCGCCTTGGTAACCTGCTGTTCAAGCATCACGTTCTTGATTATCTCTCCGATGTATATATTACTTTTTTCCATTTATATGAAGGTACAAATTAATCATTCATATTATAAGGAACACCAATACCAATTTGTCTGTATGTATCGTTCTTTTTATTCATAATTCGTTTGTTTTATCAAATATTTTATGATACTTTTGCAACATATTCATATAAACAAACAAATAATATCTGCTATCATGAATTTACTGACATGTATTCTCATAGCCATCCCTATCGGCATTATTTTTATTATGCTATGGATATACAATGACTACCGGAAATATAAGAAGAAAAATAAGCTGGCCATTTTGCTGTTTCTCCTATTTCCAACCACTTTATCTGCACAATACGTTGATGCGGGATGCCAAGTATCCTTTAAATGGCTGGAGAACCAAAAAGGGAAATTAGAGTATACAAAAGATGGGGTTACTTATAAGTTTATTCCAAACGACTCCCAATGGGAAATTATAATTCGCAACAACTCTTCAGAAGATATCCGAATAAACTGGGAAAATATGCAATTCATTGTGGACGGAAGAACCTCAGAAGTCAAATACCCCATACTGGCAGAAGCGGAAACTCCCTTTGCAATAATAAAAAGCCAGGCAGAAACAAGCCAAAAGATTGGTGTGACAACTTATACGACAAATAACTCTCAAATATACAACAAGAAAGATATTCGGAAAGGAAGGAATTCCTCCATTACCATTATCCTTCCCATATCTATCGGTAAGCACCCTCAATTCTTCACCTCTTTCGACTTTATCATCAAAAAGTGAACTAACTATGACTTCTCAAGATATAAAAAACAGCTGAAAGAACCACATTTCTGGAACATTGTATTAACTGGTCAGCACGCCGAACCGAGGACAAAAGCAACGCTGGAAGCAAAAGGTATCATAACTTGGCTTCCACTTGCTCCGGTCCGGCGTCAATGGGGAAGGATATTAAAAGAAATACACACCCCGGTTATCCCGAGATGTGTATTCGTCTATATATCCAATGAGGAAAGAAATACGTTGCAAAAATCCTACCGACTTCTTCAACCGGAAGTTATACTTCAAGAACTGCCGGACCGATGCAATCAGAACAAGTAGATATATGCCAACGTGCTCACACTAATCACTATCCACAACAAGGTGCCTTGTATCAAGGGCTTGATGCCTACTGCCTTCAGTACATCACGTGACAGAGAGGCACCGATAAAGAACAGAGTGATAGTCAGCGTCTTGCGGGCCAAAGAATTGATTCCCTCCCAATCATGGCACCCGTTTCGGTAGTCCCCAGCACATAAGTATTGAAAATCATAGCCAGCACAAAGAAGAAGATGAACCAGGGAATACTGATTTTCTGTCCCTTACTCTTAAAGATGAACGAAGTTACCAGAGCCAAAGGAATAATCCATAAGGCACGTGTCAGCTTTATAGTCGTTGCCACCTTCAGGGCCTCCTCGCCATATGCGGCACCTGCCCCCACTACCGAACTCGTATCATGTATGGCAATGGCCGCCCATGTGCCGAACTCATGCTGGCTCATGTTCAAAGCGTGGCCTATCACCGGGAAAACAAACAATGCAATGGCATTCAATATAAAGATGGTGCCCAATGCCACAGACATCTCGCTATCCTTTGCCTTCAACACCGGCCCCACAGCCGCAATGGCACTGCCTCCGCAGATAGCCGTACCGGAACTGATAAGATAGGAAGTGTCACGGTCCACTTTTAGGAACTTACGCCCTATGAGCCAGCCTATGAGCAATGTCCCCACTACAGAAATAATCGTGAACTCCATTCCCTCCTTGCCCGAAGCCAGGGAAGCCTGCAGATTCATTCCAAATCCTAACCCTACAACAGAGTATTGCAATAGATACTTTGAAGTCTTCTTATTGAACTTCGGATGTGCCTGCCCACACAACAATGCAAAGGCCAACCCCAAGAACAACGCCAACGGTGGAGTGACCCACGCCGAATAGGCATGCATACCGGCACATAATCCAACAGCAGAAAGAAGGAGAGGACAACCAGGAGAGATACATAAATAAATTTATTATTACTTTGAAGAAAAGGCATATTAATGCTTTTAGCCAAAACTCGATTTGAAGCCATACTGTTTATTTTACTATTATTACTAATGTTTATTCCTTAATTTTCCGGGTGCAAAGGTAGTTCTATTTTAGTACACCCGCCAATCGTTTCTACTTATAGACTATAACTTATTGTTATCGGGACATAAACATATAGTTCATAAAGGCTTGTGACAACCCTCCTTCCTGCCCTTGCAACTGGACAAAGCAGAAGTCGCGAAGCATGGGCATATCCTTTATCTCGACCACGCGGAAAGTACCTGCCGCCAGTTCCTTGCAGATGGAACGGATAGACACGATTCCCATGCAATCGGAGTTTTCAAGAAAGAGCTTGATGCTTTCGGTACTACCCAAGTACATCAGTACATGGAGTGAGGCAAGCTTGACGCCGTGCTTCTGGAGTGAGCGTTCTATCACGTCCAGCGTACCCGAACCGCGCTCACGGAGCACTAAAGGAATAGCGGGCAAATCCTGGGGAGTAATCTCTTCGGGCAACTGCAAACGGCTTTTGGAATGGACTACCGCTACCAGTTCATCCTCAAGAAAAGTAGTGTACTTCAGATTGGGAAGGCGGAAAACCCCTTCCACCAATCCCAAGTCAATGCGGTGTTCCTGCAAAGCGGCTTCTATTTCCCGGGAATTTCCATTGAGCAAGGACAAGTTGACCTGCGGAAACTTGCCGATAAAACTGCCCAGCAACGGAGGAAGCACATACTGCGCAATGGTAGTGCTGGCTCCCAACTTGAGTTCTCCAATATATTCGTTATGTAACAAGTGCATTTCATATTCCAGCCGTTTATAGTCCTCCAATATCCGTTCGCAATGCTCCAAAAGCAGCCGGCCCGACTCGGTCAGACTGATTTTACTTCCCTGCCGGTCGAAAAGCCTCGTCTGGTAAGTGGCCTCCAGCTCCTGGATATGCTTGGTTATAGCCGGCTGACTAACAAACAACTCTTGCGAAGCCTTTGTAAAACTCAAGTTCTTGGCAACAGACTGAAACACTTTTAAACGGAAATCACTCATATACTTCTTATATCCTATAACTCGTCAGACTTGATGCCGAAAGCATGCGCCAAAGAATAAAACACCGGCTCCAGGCGGCAATACACCGGGCTCAGAGGTTCCTCCGTAATGAAATACACAGCTTTGCCCCGTTCTTCTTCATTCTTGTCTTTGAAGAAACCCGCCAGCTTTTCCTCCACTCCATTACCATATACCTGATGGAAAGGCAACAACATCAAACACTTCACATCTGCAGAATCAAGCGCCAGGTTCATCAGGTCAAGAAACAACTCTTCGGTAGAGACTAAACCGGAAGAGGTGACGGAAGAAAATGTAAATTCGCCCAGTGGCGTACGGCATGCCTGGTGATTCAGTTTATTCACATCGGATGGTTCACAACACTTCAGCACGTCCGCTGCAGGAGTATGCACCAACAACACTTCTACCTCATTTTCTTGTTCTCTCAAGCCGGCATCCAATGCCAGATAGCTCAACCATGCCGGCAGGTCAACATCGGGTAGCTTCCTTCCCAACTTACCTTCCAAAAAGTTCTTTGCACCATATACCACTTCATTCAGAAATGCAACATCTATCAATATCACATTTGCCGGAAACTTTATCTTATCCTCCATTATCTCCTATCTTAATACATAATTATACATAATGCTCCTCTGCAAGCGGAGCTCCGAAAACCTACCACACAGAAAGCACAAAACTTTGAAGCAGTAAAAGTACGACAAATTTATCAATAACTTGTATCATCCCAAGCAATTAATCTATATCTCCGAAGCGGAAAGAGAATATCCTTCCCCCGCAACACGGAAACCTTGGAGCTGGAACACGAAGACTTAGCTACTAAAACATATAGGCCCTCACTACATAAGATGTGCATCTCGTACTACATGAGATGTACACCTCGTACTACATGAGATGCACATCTCATGCATGACATCCTTATTTGCCCTTCTCTTTAACCAATAGAGTTTAATACGAAAAGGAACTTTGCTCCAACTTCTTATCTAAAGAAGTAGAAAGAAACAAAACGACTGATTTACAGACAATTTGTCATTTTACATATTTTATATGCAGACAATTTGTCCGAAATGTGCCAATGGCAAATCTTTTGCGCCTTCCCAAGTGTTATGAAACTGATAAAATAGAAAGGAGAACAAAATATGAACTTTAACAACTTTACCATTAAAGCGCAAGAAGCGGTGCAGGAGGCTGTGAACCTGGTACAAAGCCGTGGACAGCAAGCCATCGAGCCCGTGCATGTGCTTCAAAGCGTGATGAAAGTGGGTGAAAATGTCACCAACTTCATCTTCCAGAAGCTGGGCATGAACGGTCAGCAGATAGCACTTGTACTGGACAAGCAAATTGATTCTCTGCCCAAGGTATCCGGCGGAGAGCCATACCTGAGCCGTGAAACGAACGAAGTGTTCCAGAAGGCCACCCAATATTCCAAGGAAATGGGTGATGAATTCGTCTCCCTGGAACCGGTACTGCTGGCTTTGCTGAATGTGAAAAGCACTGCATCCACCATTCTGAAAGATGCCGGGATGACGGAACGCGAACTGCGGGAAGCCATCAACGAACTGCGAAAAGGAGAAAAAGTAACTTCACAATCCAGCGAAGACACTTACCAGTCATTGGAAAAGTATGCCATCAATCTGAACGAAGCAGCCCGCAGCGGCAAACTGGATCCCGTCATCGGCCGTGACGAAGAGATACGGCGTGTCCTGCAGATTCTGAGCCGGCGTACCAAGAACAACCCGATTCTTATCGGTGAACCGGGTACCGGTAAAACGGCCATCGTAGAGGGACTTGCCCACCGTATCTTGCGTGGAGACGTCCCCGAGAACTTGAAGAACAAACAAGTCTACTCCCTGGATATGGGTGCACTGGTGGCCGGCGCCAAGTACAAAGGCGAATTTGAAGAACGTCTGAAGGCCGTTATCAACGAAGTGAAGAAGTCGGAAGGAGACATTATCCTCTTCATTGATGAAATCCATACCTTGGTGGGTGCCGGCAAGGGCGAAGGTGCCATGGATGCCGCCAACATCTTGAAACCCGCTTGGCACGCGGTGAACTGAGGAGCATCGGGGCCACTACCCTCGATGAATATCAGAAGTATTTCGAAAAGGACAAAGCGTTGGAGCGCCGCTTCCAGATTGTCATGGTGAACGAACCGGACACGCTGAGCACCATCTCCATTCTGCGTGGTCTGAAGGAACGTTATGAGAACCATCACCACGTACGGATTAAGGACGATGCCATCATCGCCGCCGTAGAGTTGAGCAACCGTTACATCACCGACCGTTTCTTGCCGGACAAGGCTATCGACCTGATGGACGAAGCCGCCGCCAAGCTGCGTATGGAGGTCGATTCCGTACCGGAAGAGCTGGACGAGATTTCGCGTAAGATAAAGCAGCTGGAGATTGAACGTGAAGCCATCAAGCGCGAAAACGACAAGCCCAAGCTGGAACAAATCGGCAAAGAACTTGCCGAGCTGAAGGAGCAGGAAAACTCGTACAAGGCGAAATGGCAAAGTGAAAAGACCCTTGTCAACAAAATCCAGCAGAATAAGGTGGAAATAGAGAACCTGAAGTTCGAGGCCGACAAGGCTGAACGGGAAGGCGACTATGGCCGGGTGGCCGAAATACGCTACGGCAAACTGCAAGCGCTGAACCAGGAGATTGAAGAAACGCAGCAAAAACTGCACGAGATGCAGGGCGACAAGGCCATGATTAAAGAGGAAGTGGACGCTGAAGACATCGCCGACGTAGTATCCCGCTGGACCGGCATACCGGTAAGCAAGATGCTGCAAAGCGAAAAGGACAAACTGTTGCATCTGGAGGCGGAACTGCACCAGCGGGTTATCGGGCAGGACGAAGCCATCGAGCCGTATCCGATGCCGTACGACGCAGCGTGCCGGACTGCAAGACCCGAAACGTCCTATCGGCTCATTCCTTTTCCTGGGAACCACCGGTGTAGGTAAGACGGAATTGGCAAAGGCGCTGGCGGAGTTCCTCTTTGACGACGAGACAATGATGACCCGTATCGACATGAGCGAGTATCAGGAGAAACACAGCGTTTCCCGTCTGGTTGGAGCGCCTCCGGGATATGTGGGCTACGATGAAGGTGGACAACTGACAGAAGCCGTAAGGCGGAAACCGTATTCTGTCGTCCTATTCGACGAAATCGAGAAAGCGCATCCGGACGTATTCAACATCTTGCTGCAAGTGCTGGATGACGGACGTCTGACGGACAACAAAGGGCGTACGGTCAACTTCAAAAATACGATTATCATCATGACCTCCAACATGGGCAGCGGCTATATCCAAAGCCAGATGGAGAAGCTCAACAGTAGCAATAAGGAGCAAATCGTAGAGGAAACCAAAAAGGAAGTGATGAATATGCTGAAAAAGACCATCCGCCCGGAATTCCTGAACCGTATCGACGAAACCATCATGTTCCTGCCACTGACAGAGCCCGAAATCAAGCAAATTGTGGTGCTCCAAATCAAGAGTGTGCAGAAGATGCTTTCCGGTAACGGCGTGGAACTTGTTCTGACAAATGCCGCCATAGACTTCCTTGCCAATGCAGGGTATGACCCTGAATTCGGCGCCCGTCCGGTGAAACGTGCCATCCAGCACTATTTGCTGAACGACTTGTCGAAGAAGCTGCTGGCTCAGGAAGTAGACCGCAGCAAGCCTATTACAGTGGATGCCAATACCACTGACGACGGACTGGTTTTCAGAAATTAAAAGCAATCCGTATCCCCCAATAAAAGAGCGATTCCCGACTATTGAGAATCGCCTCTTTTATTTTGTATTTCAATCCTTCTCCGATTACTCGGCCTTGCTTTCCTCCTTCGTTTCTGCCGCAGGAGTTTCTTCAAAATCCGTCATACCGCTTGCCACCAGCAAATTATACCAAACAATCAATTTCTTGATGTCGGACGGATATACGCGGTCGCGATCGAAGGTAGGCAATACCTCTGCCAGGTAAGCACGCAAGTCGTCAGCAGTAGCTTTCTTCAAATCCAGCACTACGGCAGCACCATTTTCCTTTTTCTTCATGGAAAGAAACACTTCCTTCAAAGGAACATCTTCCGTATCTGTATACATGGCGATATCGCCCAAAGAAATAATCTTCTCATTACCATAAGCAGGGAAACGCTTCTTGTCTGCAAGCGACTCTACAATCAACATATTTTTTCCCTGAGAAACAAGCTTATACAATCCCGGTTTACCGGAAATGGACAAAATAGTCTTCAACATAATATATTCTGTTTTGATGATTAGTAGTTATTTTTTTCGGGGGGCAAAGATAATGTAAGCCGAAGACAATACAAAATAAGCTTGCTTATTTTTATTGTTAAGGAGATGCCTATTTGCGTAACAGATAGTGCATTTTTTCAGATAGCGAACCGATTAGCTCTAAAACTTGCGGAATCAATGGGGTTTCGCCATCATTTACAATGACAAAATCTGCATATTTACGCTTTTCTTCGTCATTCATCTGGCTACGGATACGCTTTTCTATCAATTCGCGCGAGGAAGCATCCCGCCGGACGGCACGTAAAATGCGCACCTCTTCGGGCGCATAGACCATAACAATAGCATCCACTTCACCCGCAAACCCCGCTTCGACCAGAATGGCCGATTCTATACCGACAATGGGAAAAGCGGTGCGGCATTGTGTCCACCGCCTGAAATCCTCCTTTACACGAGGATGCACAATACAGTTGATTTCTTTGGCATGCTCCGGACTGCCGAAAAGATAAGACGCCAACAAAGGCTTGTTCAGCGTGCCACCGGCATACACTTCCGCACCAAGCAAAGCTGACAAATCCTCGCGGATCAATGAATCGGATGCCATCAGCCTTTTCGTTTCCAAGTCCGAGATATAGACGGGAACACCCAGCACTTCCAACAGCCGGGATACCATACTCTTTCCGCTACCGATACCACCGGTTATACCTATCTTAATCGCCATAATCAGGAGAAACTTGCTCTATCAGAAAATCCACTTGTGCCGGATTGAAGCGTACCTGGCTCACCCCTTTCGGCAGATTCTTAATCTTTACCGTATACTTGTCGGAACCCAGACGGAGCAGTTCCTCATAGGACACGTAAATATGAAAATCATCAGCGTTAATCTGCCTGAAATGACTCAGACCAACCTGAAACGTGACCTGCACCTTGGAAGGGAAAGCGCGCAGCACCTTGTCGGCAGGAAAGTTAACGCCACGCAACGGCACCTCCACTGTCTTTTCCGTATAAATATCCACCGGAAGCATCATCTCAATGGAAGAAGGCACAAACTTCACACCTTTCTGGATACGCAGGGGGACTTGCTGCCTCAAGGTATCCGATATATCTTCCAGCTTCACCGGTTGCGTATAGGCAACAGCAATCGTATCCAGCACGCCTTGCGGCGCATACACCAATACGGAATCGGGACTGAATATCGTATCCGAAAGATAATACTCACGTCCGGCACTCAGCGTGCCGCGCAGCTTCACCGGCACCAGTTTGGAGGCTCCCGTCGAATAGATGTACTCCAATGTATCCGGCTTCATGGAAAGCAGGCGGGTAGAGGCATTCAGCTGGTTCAGCACTTTCTTTTCAAACTGCGAGGGATATATCCTTACTTGATTATCCACGCCCTTATAATCGGCATAATCGAGAATAACGGGATAAAAGCTCTTTCCCAACATATAGTTGAGCAGTACCGTTCCCTTATCCTTTACCTTGATACGGAGTTCTGAAGCAGGTTCAGAGGTAATCACCACATTATTGGGCACTCCCTTCAGCCGCACCGGTATAGAAAAGTCCGCCTCATAGTCGTTGTTCAAGGTCTGCAAGAGCCAGAAGCCACCGGCTACAAAGAAAAAAAACAAAAAATGAAGAACTCCCTGCTTTTATCGCTAAGCAGAAAGTCCTTCACTTCTCTTGATATCTTCAGATATGTACGTTGTATGTTCCTACGTTCAAACATAGGCTCACATTTCTATTATTTAGATGCCTGACTGCTGTTCGCATCAGCAGCTGCAGCAAAAATAGAATTCTTGTCTATACGAATCTTAACGTTAGAAGCGATTTCAAGCACCACATCATTGTCGTTGATTTCCTTGATAACACCATGGATACCACCAGCTGTGATTACTTTCTGATTCACTTGAAGCGATTTACGGAAGTTTGCTATTTCCTTTTGCTTCTTGTTTTGAGGACGAATCATAAAGAAATACATAATAACGAACATGGCTATCAGCATAATCCACATCATGCTACCACCACCGGCAGGGCCTGCAGCGGGAGCCTGCAGGAAGAATACAGTCATTAAGTTCATAAATACTCAGTTTTGGTTTCTATTATTAAACAAAGGTATTAGTTTTTCGTTAACTTACCTTCTTTTTTTAATTGATTAACTATTCCATCCAATGTACCGTTCACGAAGCTGCCACTTTTGGCCGTGCTGTAAACTTTGGCAATATCGACATATTCGTTCAACGAAACACTCACCGGAATGTTCGGGAAACTTAATATTTCGGCCAAGGCACACTGCATGATTACAACATCCATAAAGGCCACACGGTCCAAGTCCCAATTACGCGTATTCTCGCTGATGAGGTGACGGTAATAGTCACAGTTCAAGATGGCACGGCGGAACAAACGGCGTGCAAATTCCTGGTCTTCCTCATCCTTGAACTCTGGTAGAAGTTCCTGATTGGCACCATTCTTCTCTTCAAAGCGCTTGATGGTTTTCAGTACGAAAGTATCCACAATCTCCTTGTCGTCATTCCAGTAGAGGCTCTGGTCTTCGAGCACATTGTCCAAGGCTTCGTTGTTGAAGACAAAAGTCTTATACAGCTTTCTCCACAATTCACGGTCGTATTCGTAAGAATTGTCCGAAGAAGCCATATATTCCTTATATATATCTGATTCCACAATTTTCTCATACAATCCCTTGACAAAGTCTTCATCATTGGCCCACGTGCGCTTTTGGTTGGCAATGAATTCCGTCAATTGTTTGTTCACTTCCAACTGGGCTATGAACTTGTTTTCCACAAATTTCATGTTGGGATACAGCTCCTCGGCAGTGGGAGCCAGCTTAGCTTTTGCCGCATCAATACGTTTTTGTGCGTAGTTCGTCAAAGCTATCATCAGCATCAGCAGGTAGTTGTAGAGGTCGTATGCCTTTGAAAGGCTAAAGAACAATTCTTTCTCCGCTGAGTCTAAATTTTTACTGCCATTCTGATAATAAGCATATACAATCTGTATAATCTTAAGACGAATAAGAACTCTGTTGATCATAATTCTAAAGTAAATACTAGTGTTTTAACAAGGCGCAAAAGTAGGCATTTTTAATGAGTTTACATAAATAAATCACATTTTTTAATGCAGATATTGATTATCCGGTCTTTTTCTTTTGACAGTTTAAAAAAAATCGTCAATTTTGAGCCCGATAAAGAGCTAAAAGCTACGAGATACGAGTTTTAAGGTGATAATATCAAAATTGAGACCTATTATAATATGGAAGACTTTAAGAAGAAAAACGCAGCGGACATGAATGACAAGGAGATTGTATTCTCCCAATCCATCAAAGCAGGTAAGCGCATCTACTATTTAGACGTCAAGAAAAACAGAAAAGACGAAATGTTTCTCGCCATCACGGAAAGCAAGAAGATTGTGATGGGCGAAGGAGACGACTCGCAGGTAAGTTTCGAAAAGCACAAAATCTTTCTATACAAAGAGGATTTTGAAAAGTTCATGAACGGACTTCAGCAAGCCATCGGCTTCATCCAGGAACAGCAAGGCTGCTATACAAGACATACCACTGACGAAGAGGCTGAAAGTCCCGAAACGGGAAAAGAAGAACTGCCGAAAGAGGAAAAAGCGTCTTCATTGGAAGGAGAAATCAAGATAGACATTGAATTTTAAGTTATAACCTTTTGATAATTCAAAAAGAAGCTGTACTTTTGCACCGCTTTTTGCAACATCGTGTGGCAAGCCACATCGTGTGATGGTGAATTAAGCAAAAAATTTACTTAATTTAGAGTAACACAAAAATTTTTAAAATGAAATCAATTGAAGTAAAAGGAACTGCAAGAACTATTGCAGAACGTTCTTCGGAACAAGCAAGAGCTTTGAAAGCTATTCGTAAAAACAACGGTGTACCTTGCGTACTTTATGGTGCAGGTGAAAATGTTCACTTCACTGTACCTGCAGAGGGTCTGCGTAACTTGGTTTACACTCCGCACATCTACGTAGTTGACTTGGTGATTGATGGCAAGAAAGTAAACGCTATCATGAAAGATATCCAATTCCACCCCGTAAAGGATACTATCCTGCACGTTGACTTCTATCAAATTGACGAGGCTAAGCCTATCGTTATGGAAGTTCCGGTACAGATGGAAGGTTTGGCAGAAGGTGTTAAGGCCGGTGGTAAGCTGGTACTCCAGATGCGTAAGCTGAAAGTAAGAGCTTTGTATAACGTAATTCCTGAAAGACTGATTATCAACGTTGCCCACTTGGGACTTGGTAAGACTGTTAAAGTTGGCGAATTGCAATATGAAGGATTGGAATTGCTGAATGCCAAAGAAGCTGTTGTATGCGCCGTTAAGCTGACTCGTGCTGCAAGAGGTGCCGCTGCTGCTGCAGGCAACTAATCGATTCCTTTCAAGAAAGACTAAATATTCGGGAACGCGGATTAACGCAGCCAACGCAGATTTCATACTGATTTCCGCGGAAAGTTGCGATAATCCGCGTTCTTTTTACGGCTCACGAGAGTGTATAATTCACCACAGATTACACAGATTTGCACAGATAGACATCTTTGATTATCGGTACATTAAATTCATTCTGTGTTAATCTGTGTAATCTGTGGTGAATACTAGTTTTAACACCCTCATAAACAGGAAGCACTGACTATGAAATATTTAATTGTAGGATTGGGCAATATCGGCCCCGAATATCACGAAACCCGCCATAACATCGGATTCATGGCAGTAGATGCTCTGGCCAAAGCAGCGGGTGCCACTTTTACCGACGGACGTTATGGTTTCACCACAACACTGTCAGTCAAGGGACGCCAACTGTTACTGCTGAAGCCTTCCACCTTTATGAACCTCAGCGGCAACGCCGTACGCTACTGGATGCAAAAGGAAAACATTCCATTGGAGAATGTGTTGGTAGTGGTAGATGACCTGGCACTGCCTTTCGGCACACTGCGCCTGAAAGGTAAGGGAAGCGATGCGGGACATAACGGCCTTAAGCATATTGCATCAACGCTGGGCACCCAGAATTATGCACGCCTGCGTTTCGGCATCGGCAATGACTTTCCCCGTGGTGGGCAGATTGACTATGTGCTGGGACATTTTACCGATGAAGATTGGAAAACAATGGATGAGAGATTGGAGACAGCCGGAGAAATCATCAAAAGTTTCTGCCTGGCGGGAATAGATATCACCATGAATCAATATAACAAGAAATGAACGAAGCCAGAATTGACAAATGGATGTGGGCCGTGCGCATCTTCAAGACGCGTACCATAGCCGCCGAAGCCTGCAAAAAAGGACGCATCAGCATCAATGGCGCACTGGCAAAGGCTGCCCGTACGGTGAAGCCGGGAGACGTCATCCAGGTGCGCAAGCCCCCCGTCACCTATTCCTTCAAAGTTCTGCAGCCCATCGAAAAGCGTGTTGGCGCAAAGTTAGTGGCCGAAATGATGGAGAATGTAACGACTCCGGAACAGTATGAACTGCTGGAGATGAGCCGTGTTAGCGGTTTCGTCAACCGTGCCAAAGGTACCGGACGACCAACGAAAAAAGACCGCCGGAGTCTGGAAGAATTTACAGAACCGGAATTTCTGGATGATTTCGACTTTGAATTCGATTTTGAGGAAGAGTAAAAATAAGGGAAAGATTATGAGCGAGAGAATAATTAAATGGGGATTCATCGGTTGCGGAGAAGTGACCAAATACAAAAGCGGACCGGCATTCCAGAAAATAGAGAACTCCGAAGTAGTGGCCGTCATGAGCCGAAATGGTGACAAGGCCAAGACCTACGCCAAGGAAAGAGGGATTCCTAATGGTACGACGATGCCCAGGAGCTGATTGACGACGAAGAGGTGAACGCCGTGTACATTGCCACTCCTCCTTCTTCACATGCTACGTACGCCATCATGTCCATGAAGGCAGGTAAACCGGTCTACATAGAGAAGCCGATGGCCGTTACCTACGAAGAGTGCTGCCGCATCAACGCATTTCCCAAGAAACGGGTGTTCCATGTTTTGTCGCGTATTACCGCCGCTATCTGCCTACTTCCTGAAGGTAAAGTCACTGGTAGAGGAGGGACATATTGGCAATGTCATCAACATTCAAATCCGCTTCGCCCAGCCTCCCCGCGACCTCGACCATAACAAGGAAAACCTGCCGTGGCGCGTGCAGCCAGACATTGCCGGCGGAGGATACTTCTATGACCTTGCGCCCCACCAGATAGACTTGCTGCAGGAAATCTTCGGATGTATCCTCGAAGCCAGCGGCTACAAGAGCAACCGTGGCAGACTATATCCTGCCGAAGACACCCTAAGCGCATGTTTCCAGTTTGACAGCGGACTAGTAGGCAGCGGCTCCTGGTGTTTCGTCGCCCACGAATCCGCCCGCGAAGACCGTATAGAAATCATTGGAGACAAAGGCATGATTTGTTTCTCCGTATTCACCTATGACCCCATTGCGCTGCACACAGAAAGAGGGCGTGAGGAAATCATTGTCGAAAATCCCACCTACGTCCAACAACCGCTTATACAGGCAGTGGTAGACCACCTGCTGGGCAAGTCAGTCTGCGGCTGTGACGGTGAAAGCGCCACTCTGACTAACTGGGTAATGGACAAAATACTAAACAAGCTCTGATTAACGACTATGAAGGTGTGCCTAAAAACTATCAAGAAGTAAGATGCTTTTTTGTTTTGTCACACCTCCATGTCGAAACCTTCGCCTTTCTGACTGACTAATTCGTACACATCGGCACTCTCGCCTACAACCCATACCACATCGCCTTCTACAAAAGGTTCATGCGGGTCGGGAGCATGCAGGGTCTCCCCTCCCCGCTCCACACCGGCAATCAGGCAGTGATACTTCTCGCGTATCCCTGCTTCCTTCAGGGTCTTGTTCAGGAAAGGAGACTGCCCGTCCACACAGAACTGGCGCAGAATCATCTCACTCTTCTCTATCACATCCGTATTCATGGCAGACACCTTATCCATCTCCTTGCCGAAGACGTTCAGTTCCTCGTCCGTAGCAATCACTTGTATCTTGTCCTGCGGGAAAAGGCGGACAGACGCTCCGGGAATATTAATCCGTTTCTTGCCCCGAAGGATGGAGACCACATGGATGCCGTATTTCTTTCCGAAATTCAGCTCCGCCAATGTCCTGCCCACCCATGCCGACTCGCCGGGGATTTCAAAATCCGTCAGGTGCAGGTCGCGCGACAGCAGACGTCCCGCATACTCCGGTTTCTTCTCTCCCATATACTCGGCACGCATGTCGCGGTACCGCAGATTCTGGAAGAATGTCCTCTCTATCATGATGGACTGCTTCTTCAACTGGCGGGAGAGTATCATTAAAGTCACCAGCAACACCGCCACTCCAAATACCAGTCCCACAGACATCTTGAACAAACCGGCTATAACGAACATGACAAACGAAACACCCAGCAGCAGACGCAGTACAATGGTAGCCACCAACGGCGCCCGGTTTCCACGGTTATCTTTCCATAAAGTCACGAACTCCTCCGAATGATTCTTTTTAATCATGATAGCACGCAGAAACGGAGCTATACACAGAATGATGATAAAGGCAGCCAACAAAGAGCCCCATACCCCGGGCAGACTGTCGTGCACGAAAGGCACCAGAAAACGGAACGCCAAAGCTATCACCGCCACGCAAATGATAGAATATACAACCGTAATCCTGACTAGTGCAAATATCAGTTTCTTCCACAGACTTTCATGGTTCATCGTCTGCGAACCTGAAGCATAACGGGTCAAGAACTTTCTCCATTTTTCCGGCAAATGCGTATCCACAAGATTGGAAGCGGGGCCTGCCAAACGAATCATATAAGGAGTAAGGAAGGTAGTGATGACAGACACCGCCACCACAATAGGATACAAGAAATGGCTGGTGACATGCAGCGACACGCCCAGCGAAGCTATAATAAAGGCAAACTCACCGATTTGCGTCAGACTGAAACCGCATTGCATAGCCGTCTTCAGCGGTTGCCCTGCCAGCAGCACGCCCAGCGTTCCGAAAAGGGATTGTCCGAGGATGACCGCCAGAGTAATCACGACAATAGGTCCCGCATACTCCACAATCATGGCCGGGTCTACCATCATGCCGACCGATACGAAGAAGATGGCGCCGAACAAGTCCTTGACCGGCTTCACCAGGCGCTCTATGCTCTCCGCCTCTACCGTCTCGGCAAGAATGGAGCCCATGATGAACGCGCCGAAAGCAGCCGAGAAACCCGTGTGCGCGGCCATCACCACCATACCGAAACAGAGTCCGAGAGAGACTATCAGCAAGGTTTCCTCGCTCATCAGCTTCCGGCACCGCTTCAGCAATCCGGGGATGAGGTATATCCCTACGACGAACCAAAGTATCAGGAAGAACAGCAGTTTGGCAATGCTCCCCAGCATCTCCGTACCCTCGAAGTTATGGCTGACTGCATCGTGGAGAGCATCACCATCAATACGATGGCAAGAATATCCTCCAGGATAAGCACACTGAGCACCAGCCCCGTGAACTGTTTCTTGCGCATCCCCAAATCATCAAACGCCTTATAGATAATGGTAGTGGACGACATGGCAATCATACCGCCCAGGAAGATACAGTCCATCCGTTGCCAGCCGAACCCGGTACCTACCGCCACTCCCAACAATATCATACAAAAGATGATGGTACACGCAGCAATAATCGCCACGCCTCCCACCTTCACAATCTTCTTGAAGCTGAATTCCAATCCCAGTGCAAACAGCAGGAAGATAACGCCTATATCCGCCCAGGTCTGTATATTAGCCGTGTCCATCACCGACGGTGTATAGGCCATGTGAGGGCTGGCAAGGAATCCTGCAACTACATATCCTAACACCAGCGGTTGCTTCAATTTCTTAAAAAGCAGGGTCATAATCCCCGCACAAATCAATATCAGAGCTAAATCAGCTATCAAAGGGGCTAAATGTGACATAACACTACTTATCTATTAATCAGAGATATACAACTGCAAAACTCTGCAATACATCTGCAGTAGCTCTGCAATACATCTGCAGTGGCTCTGCAAAAGCCTTGCAGCGTCACTGCAACTGCTTTGCAGCAACACTGCAAAAGGTATGCAGTAACTTTGCAGCAGTTGTCTGTACGATTCTACAACACTCCTTTCGAGCTTGGCAGTTCAAAGTGATAAATATCCCTTTTCACCGCCATCTTCAGCGCACGTGCCAGCGCCTTGAAGATGCCTTCTATCTTATGATGTTCGTTCTGCCCTTCGGCTTTTACATTAAGATTCATCCGGGCGGCATCACCCAAGGACTTGAAGAAGTGCAGGAACATTTCCGTAGGCATGTCGCCTATCTTCTCGCGCTTGAACCCGGCATCCCATACCAACCACGGGCGACCGCCGAAGTCGAGGCACACCTGGCAGAGACAATCGTCCATAGGAAGGGCATAGCCGTAGCGTTCGATGCCGCGCTTGCTTCCTAAGGCCTGATAAAGCAGTCGCCCAGAGCAAGAGCGGTATCCTCGATGGTGTGGTGCTCGTCCACTTCGAGGTCGCTTTCACACGGATGGTGAGGTCCATGCCGCCGTGCTTGCCTATCTGCTCCAGCATGTGGTCGAAGAAGCCCAGTCCGGTCGCGATGTCACAATGCCCGTTACCATCCAGATTCAAGGATACGTATATATCTGTCTCCTTGGTAGTACGACGTACTTCCGCCGTACGCTCACCGGCAAAGAGGAATTCGGCAACCTTATCCCAATCCCTGGTGGCGAGGGCGCAGTAATCTTCAAGTCCGTCACAAGCGGCACCGCCACCTTCGGAAACGGGTTTCAATGATGCCGTGTCATCTTGCAGAAGAATGGCACGGCAGCCCAGATTCTTTGCCAGTTCCACATCCGTAGGCCGGTCGCCAATGACGAAACTGTGGGACAAATCGTAGTCCGGGTTATCGAGGTATTTGGCAAGCATTCCGGTACGCGGCTTGCGGGTCGGTGCATTGTCGTCGGGCATGCTGCGGTCTATGCAGATGTCGTCGAAGGTGATGCCTTCGCCTTCCAATGTCTTCATCATCAGGTTGTGTGCCGGCCAGAAGGTCTCTTCCGGAAAGGAGGCGGTGCCGAGACCGTCCTGATTGGTCACCATTACAAAATCAAAATCCAGCTTGCTGCGGATGAAGCCAAGATTGCGCATCACTTTCGGATAGAACTCCAGCTTCTCCAGGGAGTCCAGCTGATAATCAATGGGCGGCTCAATGACTAAAGTCCCGTCACGGTCTATAAAAAGTAGTTTCTTCATTTTAAAGGATATTTTTTTTGAGGGAATAAAGGGAGTTATCGGGAGTTAGAAGGAGGTAGAGGCCGATAGTTCTGCTTGCATAAGCATTACTTGTATAAAACAGCAGTATCGGCCTCTAACTCCCTTTTACTCCCTTTAACTCCTTCTACATATATTCCTTCAGCGCTTCAATCAATTTTCATTCTCCCCTCTCGTTCCTACCGTCACTCGCAGGCAATTTCCGCAGAGTGACACGGAGTTACGGTTGCGGACAATGATACCCTTGCCTACCAGATAATTGTAAATCTTCACGGCATCCGTCACACGGGCAGGAAGAAATTGGCATGGGAAGGGAACATCTTCACCGTACATGGCAGTGCGGCGAACTCGGCTTCCAGATTCTCCCGTTCTTCTTTCAAGGTCTTCACCCAACGTTCTATTTCATAATAGCGGTGAAGCATTTCCACTGCCTGCTTCTGTGTCAACTGGTTCACGTTATAGGGATATTTTATCTTACTGAGGATGCCGATAATCTCCGGTGAGGCAAATGCCATACCCAGACGGATGGCAGCACATCCCCATGCTTTGGAGAAGGTTTGCAGTACAATGAGATTCGGATACCGATTCAAATTTTCGAGGAAGGAAGGTGCTTCGGAGAAGTCATTGTATGCCTCATCCAGTATCACCAACCCATCAAACTGGTGAATCAGCGTTTCAATCTCGCTACGGAGCAGGTCATTGCCGGTAGGATTGTTGGGAGAGCAGATAAAAATCAGTTTGGTATGCTCATCCGCAGCAGCCAAAAGCTTGTCGGCAGAGAACTGGAAATCCTCATCGAGCAGCACCTTGCGGTACTCCACATCATTAACGTCGGCACAGACTTGATACATGCCGTAGGTAGGGTCGATAGCCACTACATTGTCCACACGGGGTTCACAAAAAGCACGGAACACCAAATCGATAGCTTCGTCACTGCCATTCCCTAAGAAGATGGAATCGGGACTCACCTTTTTAATTCTAGACAATTCTGTCTTTAGCTCCCGCTGCATGGGGTCGGGATAACGGTTGTGGGGCATGTTATAAGGATTCTCGTTTGCATCGAGAAAAACGGATGCCGCAGCACCATTATATTCATCACGTGCTGAAGAATAAGCTTCAGACGCCAGATATTCGGACGGGTAAGTTCTTGTAATGTTTTCACCATGTTATTTATGATTTGACAATTTACGATTAAAATCACTTTAAGCCATCAGCTCTCAATTTTCAACTTTCAATTTTCATTCTCCAACTGCCCCAGTCTCACACTCACGGCATTCTTATGCGCATCCAGCTGTTCATTGGCAGCCATCAGCTCGATGGCAGGGCCGATGATATTTAATCCTTCCGGCTTTATCTCCTGAAAAGTTATCTTGCGGATAAAGCTGTCGAGGCTGACACCGCTGTATGCTTTGGCATAGCCGTTTGTCGGCAGGGTATGGTTTGTGCCCGAAGCATAATCTCCCGCACTCTCCGGAGTAAGAGAACCCAGGAATACGGAACCGGCATTCACGATACGTTCTGCCACGGAAAGATAATCCTCGGTTTCTATGATAAGATGTTCGGGAGCATACGCGTTGGTCAATTCAATGGCTTCTGCCATGCTGTCCACTACAATCAGTTTGCTATTGGCAAGAGACTTTTCGGCAATCTCTTTACGTGGCAGTAAGGCCAGTTGGCGTTCCACTTCCACCTTTACAGCTTGTTGCAATTCGACAGAGGTCGTAATTAATATAGCCTGACTGTCCACTCCGTGTTCTGCCTGGCTCAACAAGTCGGCGGCGACAAAAATCGGATTAGCTGTTTCGTCAGCCAAAACTTCTACTTCCGAAGGTCCTGCCGGCATATCTATCGCCACATCACGCAAGCTCACAAGCTGTTTGGCAGCCGTGACATACTGATTTCCCGGACCGAATATCTTGTAAACCTTAGGCACACTTTCCGTTCCGTATGCCATAGCGGCAATGGCTTGTATGCCGCCAGCTTTGAAAATCCGGTTGACACCTGCCACTTTTGCGGCAAACAGCACAGCGGGATGTACCTTTCCGTCACGTCCCGGAGGGGTGCAGAGAACAATCTCCTTGCATCCGGCAATCCTGGCGGGAACGGCCAGCATCAGTACCGTAGAAAACAGCGGAGCCGTTCCTCCGGGGATATACAATCCCACCTTTTCTATGGCAACCGCTTTCTGCCAGCAGGTCACCCCCGGCTGAGTCTGCACTTTCTTGCCCTCAAAGCGTTGTGCGGCGTGGAAAGTCTCGATGTTCTGCTTTGCCAGGCGAATAGCTGCTTTCAAGTCTTCACTCACCAGGTTTTCCGCTTCCTGCTGTTCCTCTTCCGACACTGCCAGCGAGGCCAACACCACTTTATCAAACTTTTCTTCATAATCCAGCACAGCAGGGTCTCCCTCCTCCTTCACACGGTCAATAACACTCCGCACCGTATCAAACAGATTCTCCGTATTCATCACCGGACGTTTCAGAATCTCTTGCCACTGGGATTTATCGGGATTACTAATCAATATCATAATGACATGTTTTTAAAGATTTATGCATAAACCATGATATTATTGGAGGTGTGTCAAAACTCTCTGAAGACTTTCTTTTAGGCGCTGATTACGCGGATTTCACGGATTTATTTTACCGATTCCGCGCTATTTCGCGTAATTCGTACCTAATGTCGTAACATAAAGAAAGCGTTTATATACTTTTGACACATCCTCGAGGCTTTAAATTATCATTTTCTCAATCGGCAGCACCAGAATGCCTTCTGCCCCCAGCGCTTTCAGCTTTCCGATAATCTCCCAGAAACACTTCTCGTCGAGTACCGTATGTACCGAGCACCAGCCTTCTTGTGCCAAAGGCATTACCGTGGGCTCTTCATGCCCGGAAGTACAGAGACAATCTCATCCAGTTTCTCTTTCGGGGCATTCATCAGCACATATTTCTTATCTTCGGCTGTCTTCACGGCATCCATACGGAACAACAGCTCCCTCAATATCTCTTGCTTTTCCTCGCTCATGTTCTTGTTGCCAATCAGTAGCGCTTCGGACTTCATCACAACCTCCACTTCCTTCAAACGGTTGCTCACCAGCGTAGAACCGGAACTTACAATATCGAAAATAGCATCTGCCAGACCGATGCCCGGCGCCACTTCTACCGACCCGTAATGACGTGTATCTCCGCATTCACCCCATTCTCTTTCAAAAAGCCGGAAAGGATACCCGGATAAGATGTCGCAATCTTCTTTCCGTGAAACCACTTCACCCCCGGATACTCAATATCCTTCGGCATGGCAAGAGACAGACGGCATTTGCTGAATCCCAGACGCTTGATTATCTCCGCATCCTCATTCTTCTCAACAAATTCATTCTCACCCACAATGCCTATATCAGCCACCCCAGTAGCCACAGACTGCGGAATGTCGTCATCCCTCAGAAACAACACTTCAAGAGGAAAGTTTGACGACTGCACCAACAACGAGCGCTTCATGGCACTCAACTTTATATCCGATTCTCCCAAAAACGACATGGTCTCGTCATACAGACGACCCTTAGCTTGTACTGCAATTCTTAACATAAGGTTATTTACTATTTTACGATTTACTATTTACTATTTTGAATGAGATGACAGAAAATAAAACGAGGCTTACCAATATTCGGCAAGCCTCGTCTGTTATGTCATCTGTTGTACATATACACTCATACGCCCACCGAGTTATTCGTTAGGATGATGATGGTGATGATGTGCAACGATATTCTTCATATTTTTTGGATTTTAATGCGACAAAAGTAAACTAAAAGTTTGAAACTCCAAAAGATTTATCACAAAAAGTTTATTTTTTCTTTCAAATTCATCTTAGTTCACCACAAATTACACAGATTTGCACAGATTATTTTATTCCAATCTATGCAATCTGTGTAATCTGTGGTGAAACAATTAAATCAACGGCAATATTTCCTCCTGCTCTACTTCGCAGCTATGGAAATGCATTTCCGCTTCCGCCTTCTCCTTCGGAAAGGTAAAGTAGGTGCAAGTGGCTTCTGTGCAAAGTTCGCCCATGCTATTATACAGGCGTGCTTCTATGATAGCAATATTCCGCTTCTGCTCGCGAAGCGAAGCCCGCAGCACCACATGCGTGTCGTTGGTCGATATGGATTTGCGGAAGCGGGTTTCCATTTTCGATGTCACCCCGCCGGTCTGCAGCTTGCGGAACACGACCCAGCCGCAGATTTCATCCAGCAATACGGACTGGATGCCTCCATGCAACGTATTCAGCCACCCTTGATACTCCGGACGCGGCTTCCAGATGCTCACCACCTCGTCACCGTCCTCATAAAACTCCATTCTCACACCGGCTTCATTGTCGGGAGAGCAACCGAAACAGTTGTAGCCCTCCATATCTTTCCACGGATTGATAATCTTCTTCATATCGTATTCTTCTTTATCTGGTTTTGATTCATAAAGTCTCTCAATAAGACGTTCAATATTAGTCATTCCGATTGAGAACTACAAATTATTGATGCCTTTTTCAGAGAAAAATTAGCGGGATACTGTTCAAAAACCGGTTATTTTATTTAGCTTTGTATAAATGAGAGAGAACAACAAGATGCAAAGAGGGGCCTTTTTCTGCTTATGGATATTATTTACATTCTCATTGTTTGCGCAAAACAAGGAGAACGGTTCTGTCGCATGCGACAGCATCGTATATAAAAATACCTTCAGAAAAGCATTGAAGAAATTCCTCAACTTCAGCGACTTCGACACTACCTATATCAGTCCCAACCGGTACAATTACGCCCTGATGCTCGACCATTTCACCAATTACGAATACTACTCCGTGAGCAATGACGGCCAGCGGCTCCGTTTCTCGCCCAATCCGCACAACAAGATAGGCGCCTACTTTGGATGGCGGTGGATATTCCTGGGATGGGCTGTCGACACGGACTGGCTCTACGGAAAGAAAAGCAAGAAAAAGCGCGGCACGGAGTTTGACCTCAGCCTTTACAGTTCCAAACTGGGAGTGGACATTTTCTACCGTAGCACCGGAAACGACTACAAGATACACAAGGTATCCGGCTTTTCCGACGAGATTCCCTCCAATTATTCCGAAGACTTCAACGGATTGAAAGTAAAGATGAAGGGATTGAATCTGTATTACATTTTCAACAACCGGCGTTTCTCCTATCCGGCCGCCTTCAGCCAGTCCACCAACCAGCGCCGCAATGCAGGTTCTTTCATTGCTGGATTCTCCGTATCCACCCACAATCTGGACTTCGACTATACCAAGCTGCCCCAAATCATTCAGGAAAACATGAATCCGGGCATGAAGGTGAAGCACATCAAATACACGAACATCAGCCTCAACGTCGGCTATGCCTACAATTGGGTGTTTGCCCGCAACTGTCTCGCCTGCCTGTCGTTCAATCCGGCGGTCGCTACAAGACATCGCGCATAGAGAAGACCGAAGAACGGGAAGCGGACGACTGGTACAAGAACTTCAATATCGACTTCATCCTGCGTGCAGGCGTGGTATACAACAACAGCAAATACTTCGTGGGTACCTCATTCGTAGGCAGGACATACGACTACTACAAGAACAGTTTCTCCCTGAACAACGGGTTCGGCATCCTCCAAGTATACGCGATTCAACTTCTATCTGAAAAAGGAACACCAGAAAAGTAAGAAATAGGATAACCGGACTTCACCCCTCTCAGAAGCTGTAAGCACACTCCACCCCTACTATATTCTTCCGCTTATCCTGCTCCCACTGCCTGCAATAAAAGAGGTCCGCCTCCCAGCGCCCGGACAGAGGCAACGTGATTCCCCCGCGATAACGCATCCGTTTCACCCCGAAATGCTCGGTCCTGTTCAGACCATTATACATCTCGACCGAAGCATACGCTCCAGCTTGCACTTCGGAATGTCATAGGCAAACTTCGCACGCGAACGTAAGCGGAACTCATCCCTATGCCCATCGAACGTATGCTGAAAGCGCTCACGCAAAGACAGTTTCACCCTTTGCACACGGCAGACAGAGTGCCTTCCAAACGGTAGCGGTGCCGGAACTTCCAGCCATCCGCCCCCCGGTTGCGGTAATGCGTCTCATACCCGGCTCCAAGCTTCAGGAAAGGCAACAGCTTATAGCTTCCCCCCACCTTCAGCCCCCACCGGTCTGTCTTTCCCAAATCATCCTTTGTACGCCACTCCAGCCCACCGGAAACAGTAAATGCCGGCTTCAACTTATATTCGAAACCGGCATTCGCCCAAGTGGCAAAATCCTTCTCCTGCGCCCGCAGGGAAAAAGACGAAACAACCCATAGAACTATCGGCAAAACAAGTACTTTCGTGCATGAAGATATATTACTTACCATACGCTTATTCTGTTAAAGTGTCAAAGGTAAGGATAAATTCTGTAACAATTCTGTAATACTACAAATCTTGTCTGCACATTTCCGATTTTTCAATGATACTTAAAAAACAGAAACCGAGATACAAAAAACAATTCAAAGTTGCCATATATGTATGGCATCATATATATATTTGTAGCATGAAAAAACACCCTTATAAGCGTTTCATAGATTATTTATTTGGGGTGATTCATTTATGTGAAATCTCTTTCAAATACTCCTCCACCTTTCCGAAGAAGGAGGTCAAATGAGAACCGTCGACAAAAGCATGGTTCACATAAATGGAAAGAGGAAATACCAGACGGCCTTCACGAGATACGGCCTTGCCGGCAGTCATCAACGGATAACTGCAACCGTTGCCTGCTTCGGCAAGTGTATAGGTTATCGAGGTGAAATACATTTTGGGAACCGCACTCAGATGGACCACATCGTAATCGCCTTGCTCGGCAAGAATCTTTTCGGCGCCATACGGGTCGCCGTCCTCGGGTATGTCTGTTATCAGGGCATGGGCTTCGGCATAGAAGCGCTCAAAGTCTTCGTGGTAGGGAATGCGCACGGTATAGAATGTCTTTCCGGGAACGGCTATCGGAGAAATGATGTCCACTCGGTCGTGGAAAACAACCCTGCCTTCCTTGTCGGTACGGTAACGCAGCTCGTCGACTTCATTGGCCGAACGCACCACGGCATACAGGTAATAAAGGAAGAAGGAGCGCTTCGCGGCCCGGGCGGCGGCACTGGCTTCCGTGCAGTCAATCTCTGTGGTAACGGAATACCAGGAGTTGACAAAACTGCGGAAAAAACCGTAGTTGTCCCGGCGTTCCCAGGCATCAATATCTATAATGTGTTTCATACAAAAAGGGGATTCTGTGAAAAAAGGATGCCCTTTTACAAGCATCCTTTCTCCGATTCTATTTATTTCTCTTTCTTATAATTCTCCAGTCCGGTCTGCAGGAACTCAATATATTTGGGAATATCCTCGTCGTAGGAGTAGGACTTGTTGAGCGGCTTGCCTTCGTTGTCAATCAGCACATAGAAGGGCTGCGCATTGGCACCGAACTTGACACGCTGCAGATAACTCCACTTGTCGCCTACGGTACGCAGTGTACGTTCCGTGCCGTTCTCCACAATCTTCACGGGAGAAGGAAGCGGGGTCTTGTTGTCCACGTAGAGCGTGATAAGCACATAGTCGTTGTTGATAATGTCACTCACCTTCGGGTTTGTCCATACGGCAAGCTCCATCTTACGGCAGTTCACGCAACCATAACCGGTGAAGTCGAGCATCACGGGCTTGCCATGCTGACGGGCATACTCCATACCGAGGTCGTAATCATCGAACTTGGCATGCACTTCATTATTGTAAAGATTGAAGTCTTGCGTCTGCATGGGCGGCGCAAAGGCACTGACAGCTTTCAACGGAGCTCCCCACAAACCAGGAACCATATACACCGCAAATGCCAGTGAGGCCAACGCCATAAAGAAACGGGGTACACTAACCTTTGAATCGTCATCATCGTGCGGGAACTTGATTTTGCCCAACAAGTAGAAACCAAGCAGTGCAAAAAGTACAATCCACAAAGCAAGGAACGTTTCACGGTCGAGGATGCGCCAACCGTAAGCTAAATCGGCTACCGAAAGGAACTTCAGGGCAAAAGCCAGCTCCAGGAAGCCAAGCGTCACCTTGATGATATTCATCCATCCACCGGATTTGGGCATGGACTTCAACCAGGACGGGAATAAGGCAAACAGCGTGAAAGGCAATGCCAATGCAATGGCAAAGCCCAGCATGCCAATAGCGGGAGCTACCACGCTGCCCGTCGTGGAAACCTGAACCAGCAGGAATCCAATAATAGGTCCCGTGCAGGAGAAAGATACCAGCGACAAGGTAAACGCCATCAAGAAGATGCTGAGCAGACCACTTGTGGCCTCAGCCTTACTGTCTACGGCCGTACTCCATTTGGAGGGCAACGTTATTTCGAACGCTCCGAAGAAGGAAGCCGCAAACACAACCAACATCAAGCAGAAAAGGATATTGAATACTGCATTCGTAGAGAGTGCGTTCAGTGCGCTGGCTCCGAAAATCAGCGTAATGGCCAGTCCGAGCGTCACATAAATCACTACGATGGAAGCACCATACGTCCATGCATCACGGATGCCTTTCTTCTTATCCTTGCTACGCTTCAAGAAGAAGCTGACCGTCATCGGGATGATGGGCCATACACAGGGGGTGAAGAGCGCCAGCAGCCCGCCGGCAAATCCCGTAATGAAAATATAAATCCAGGACATGTCTTCCTGCGAAGTGGTTTCGCCCAAAGAATTCAGTTCACTGATGACCGGCTTCCATAGGTCCACCTTGTCCGCCACCTTGATTTCCGTCGGCCCGTCCGCACCGCCGATGGCAGCCACGGGAGCCGTGCCGGAGACAGTCTCCTGCTTTGCGGGCTGTTCTTCGGCTTTCGTTTCAGCGGCAGCGGCGGCAGCTTCTTTGGCAGCCCCTTCTGCCTTGCCGGAGAACTTGAAAGGAACTTGTGTGGGCGGCAGGCAGTTTTCATCGTTGCAAGCGCCATATTCCAGATAGCCTTCTATCTGATAAGCGCCACCCGTCAACTTCAGCTTCTGCACAAATTGCGCCGTATTCTCAAAATAGCGCACCTTCATTTCGAACAACTTGTCGAAAGTAGAGATTTCCTTGCCTACGGGCTTCAGTTTGCCCACCACTTCCGCTCCGGAGATTTTCTCCACATTGAAAGTCGCGAGATAGGCCCTCCATCGCCCAAGTCGGTGGAATAGACATGCCAGCCCTTGTCAATAGCAGCCGTAAAAACGACCTCCGCTTCATCGGCAGCCAAAATCTTCAGTTCGGAATTGAACTTGACGGGGTCTTGTATCTGTGCCTGCACCGCCACAGCGAAGAGCAACAGAACGAAAGGGAACAGTAATTTCTTCATGTTCTCTGATTTAATTTTTAATTTCAATTATCTCGTAGTCCACGCAGGCACGGCTCTCTTTCACAGCAGCGATAAGCTTGCCGGCAGCTACATGGTCGGGATGGGTAGCATAGTATTTCACGTCATCCAACGTATCGAACTCACTGTAAAGAGCGATGCTCCAAGCCTCGGCAGGATTGATGTTCAATCCGACTTCAATCTTGCGGATAACGGATATTTTAGCCGGAAGCGCTTCGATAGCTGCCTTGAAACTGTTCATCGCAGCCAACTTTTCGTCAGCCGGTGCCTCATCTTTTAACTTAAATAATACAATGTGCTTTACCATAACTTTGCCATTTAAATGATTTATCACTATATTTGTCAGCCTAAGCGGCTGTTTTAACAACTGCAAAAATACTGGTTTTGTTTCAAATATACACTTAAACGGATGTTAATAATAGGAATTGCAGGCGGAACCGGCTCGGGAAAGACCACCGTCGTACGTAAAATTATCGAAAGCCTACCGGCTGGTGAAGTGGTATTGTTGCCACAAGACTCTTACTACAAGGACAGCAGCCATGTGCCCGTGGAAGAACGGCAGAACATCAACTTCGACCACCCCGACGCTTTCGAGTGGAGCCTTCTTTCCAGGCATGTCGCCATGCTGCGCGAAGGAAGAAGCATAGAACAGCCCACCTACTCATACCTGACGTGTACCCGGCAGCCCGAAACCATCCATATCGAGCCCCGGGAAGTCATCATCATTGAAGGCATCCTTGCCTTGTGCGACAAGAAGCTGCGAAGCATGATGGACCTGAAGATATTTGTAGACGCCGACCCCGACGAACGCCTGATTCGTGTAATCCAGCGCGATGTAGTGGAACGCGGACGTACGGCCGAAGCCGTTATGGAACGCTATACACGCATACTGAAACCCATGCACCAGCAATTCATAGAGCCCTGCAAACGATATGCAGACCTCATTGTGCCGGAAGGCGGAAACAACCAGGTGGCCATTGATATATTGACCATGTACATCAAGAAGCACTTGGGAGTTAATTTGTAATGGAGAATTGATAATGGAGGATTAAGAACGCACTAAACCCTATGAGATATGAACAGCCTGTTTTCTTTCGCCAGACATAAATCATCCTTTATCAATTCTCCCGTCCCCATTATCTTGCTGTTGTTGTGCTGCATCGCAGGATGCCGTGGAGGACATCCTGCCGAAAAAGAAGAAGCGGATGACCTGCAACAGATTAAGGACAGCGGAGAACTGGTCGTATTGACACTGTACAGCTCCACTTCCTACTTCATCTACCGTGGCCAGGACATGGGATTCCAGTATGAGCTGAGCGAACAGTTTGCCAAGAGCCTGGGAGTGAAGCTGAGAATAGAGGTAGCCCGGAATGTGCACGAACTCATAGAGAAGTTGCAGGCAGGCAAGGGAGACCTCATTGCCTACAACCTTCCCATCACCAAGGAATGGAAAGACAGCCTGCTTTATTGCGGCGAAGAGGTCATCACGCACCAAGTCATCGTGCAACGTAACGGCGGACGCACCAAACCACTGAAAGACGTAACGGAACTCATCGGGAAAGATGTATATGTAAAGCCGGGAAAATATTATGAACGGCTGGTCAATCTGGATGAAGAGCTCGGAGGAGGTATCCACATCCATAAAGTGACCAACGACAGTATCAGTGCAGAAGACCTCATCACCCAGGTGGCACAAGGGAAAATCCCCTATACCGTAGCAGACAATGATGTGGCACAGCTTAATACGACCTATTACCCCAACCTGAATATCGGACTCTCCATCAGCTTTGACCAGCGTGCATCGTGGGCAGTCCGGAAAGACTGTCCGCAACTGGCAGCCGCCGCCAACAAATGGCACGAGGAGAATATGACTTCACCTGCCTATACGGCAAGTATGAAACGATATTTTGAAATCGGCAAGGCCATTCCCCACTCTCCTATCCTCTCCCTGCGCGAAGGAAAAATTTCCCATTACGATGATTTGTTCAAGAAATATGCTCCCGAAATAGACTGGGACTGGCGTCTGCTGGCGTCTCTGGCGTATACAGAATCCAACTTCGACTCCACTGCCGTATCTTGGGCGGGTGCCAGGGGCTGATGCAACTGATGCCTGCCACAGCCAGGGCTATGGGGCTACCCGAAGGAAAGGAACAGAACCCTGAAGAGAGCATAAAGCTGCCGTGAAATACATAGGCGCCACAGCCAAAAGTTTTTCCAAGATACCCCAGGAAGAACGCATCAACTTTGTGCTGGCATCTTATAATTCCGGTATCGGCCATGTGCTGGATGCATGGCACTGGCCGAAAAATACGGCAAAAACAAATATGTCTGGCGTGATAATGTAGAAAACTTCATTCTGCTAAAAAGCAATGAGGAATACTTCACCGACCCCGTCTGCAAAAACGGCTATTTCCGTGGCATTGAAACTTATAACTTCGTAAGGGATATTACGTCACGCTTCGAGCAATACAAGAAGAAGATAAAAAAATAGGGATTAAGGATTAATCCCTAATCCTTATTTTCCTTCCTATTTAAAACAGATTCAGTTTGTTCTTTCTCGCTTCTTCCAGGGAAACGGTTGTCACTTGTTTCTCCCGGTTCTTTTCGCACAACTGCCGATACTTCTCATGCAGTTCTTCTTCCAGCTCCTCCTTTGTCTTAGGATTCATCAGCTTGGCTGCTACTGTAGCATTCTGTGAAGCGTCCTTCAGATGGATTACGGGAGCATGATAGACCGGAGCAATTTTCAGAGCTGTGTGAAGCGGTGAAGTCGTGGCACCACCTATCAGCAGAGGAACGTCCAGACCTGCCTTTTCCAGCTCAATGGCTACATGCACCATTTCATCCAGCGAAGGGGTTATCAAGCCACTCAATCCTATCATGTCTACCTTTTCCTCTATGGCATGCTGTACAATGGTTTCGGCAGGCACCATGACGCCAAGGTCCACTATATCGTACCCGTTGCAGGCCATTACTACCGAGACTATATTTTTGCCAATGTCGTGCACATCACCTTTCACCGTAGCCAGCAGTACCTTCCCGGCAGCAGTCGCACCTTCTTCTTTCTCCGACTCGATTACGGCTGGAGGATGGCAACCGCCCTCTTCATGGTGCGCGCCGTCTTCACTACTTGCGGCAGGAACATCTTGCCTGCCCCAAACAAGTCGCCGACATGATTCATGCCTGCCATCAACGGACCTTCAATGATGGAAACAGCCTTGGGATACAGCTTCAGCGCTTCGGCAAGGTCTTCTTCCAGATAATCGCCGATACCCTTTGTCAAGGCGTACTTCAACCGTTCTTCCACAGGAGTCCCCTCTCTCCAGGCAAGTTGGGAATGGGCGGCAGCCTGCCGCTCTCCTCCAGAAGTTTTTGCCGCCTCTGCTTCCGCTTTCAAGCGTTCGGCAGTTTCTATCAGGCGCTCGGCAGCATCGGGACGACGGTTCAAGACCACATCCTCTATGCGCTCCAATATATCAGCGGGAATATCGGTGTAAAGAACGGAGGCAGCCGGATTGACGATACCCATATCCATGCCCTCGCGGATGGCATAGTAAAGGAATACGGCATGCATCGCCTCGCGGATGTAATTATTGCCGCGGAAAGAGAAGGAAAGGTTACTCACTCCTCCACTGACATGCGCACCGCAGATTCTTGCGTATCCATCCGGTGGCACGGATAAAGTCTACAGCATAATTGTTGTGCTCGTCCATACCGGTTGCCACGGCAAGTACATTCGGGTCGAAAATTATATCATGGGGATTGAAACCTATCTTGTCCACCAAAAGACGGTATGCCCGTTCGCAGACCTCAATCTTACGTTCGTACGTGTCTGCCTGCCCTTTTTCATCAAAAGCCATCACCACGGTCGCCGCACCATATTGCTTTATGGTACGCGCATGCTCCAGGAATTTATCTTCCCCCTCCTTCAAGGAGATGGAGTTGACGATGGACTTGCCTTGCAAGCATTTCAATCCGGCCACAATCACTTCCCACTTAGAGGAGTCTATCATGACGGGAACACGGGCAATCTCCGGTTCCGAAGCTATCAGATGGAGGAAAGTCGTCATCTCCACTTGAGCATCCAGCAGCCCGTCGTCCATATTTATATCGATGACCTGCGCACCGTCTTCCACCTGCTGGCGGGCAATGCTGAGCGCCTCGTCATATTTCTTTTCATTAATCAGACGCAAGAATTTGCGCGAACCCGCAACATTACAGCGTTCACCCACATTCACGAAGTTATTTTCCGGCTTCACTTCCAGAAGTTCAAGCCCGGAGAGCCAAAGATTTTCCGGTCTGGGAACCGCTGATGGGGCGTTGCACCGGCAATCAGCGAGGAGTACTCGGCAATGTAGGCATCTGTCGTTCCGCAACAACCACCGATAATATTCACCAATCCCTCATGGATATACTCTTTTACTTCATGTGCCATATCGGCAGGAGTCTGGTCGTATGTGCCCAAACTGTTGGGCAGTCCGGCGTTGGGATAAGCACTGATATAATAAGGTGCACGGGCAGCAAGCTGCTCCAGGAAAGGTTTCAGCTGGCGGGCGCAAAGGAGCAGTTCAGCCCAACTGAAAAAATATCGGCATGTTGCACGGAGGCGAGAAAAGCATCCAAAGTTTGTCCCGACAGAGTACGCCTCCAATATCAGAAACAGTCACAGAGAGCATCAAGTACATGAACTCCTACAGTTCCATCGCCTGCCCGGCGGCAAAAATAGCAGCTTGGCATTCAGCGTATCAAAAATGGTTTCTATCAGCAAAGCATCCACACCACCTTCGAGCAATGCTCCATCTGCTCACGGTAGGCATCGGCCAGTTCATCGTAGCTCAAGGCACGAAAGGCCGGATTGTTCACATCGGGACTCATAGAGCAGGTCTTGTTCGTCGGTCCTACGGAGCCTGCCACAAAACGGGGTTTGTCGGGAGTAAGAGAAGTAAACTCATCTGCCACTTTGCGTGCCAGGCGCACTGCGGCAAGATTCATCTCACGCACATAGTCCTGCACATGATAATCGGCCATACTGACGCGGGTGGAACTGAATGTATTTGTTTCGATAATATCTGCACCTGCCGCCAGATACTTGCGGTGAATGTCTTGTATCACATCGGGGCGTGTCAGACAAAGCAGGTCATTGTTACCTTTCATCTGTCCGGGAATCTGCGAGAAGCGTTCACCCCGAAAATCTTCCTCTGTCAAGTTGTATTGCTGTATCATGGTGCCCATTGCACCATCCAGAATAAGGATGCGCTCACGCACCAAACTACCAAGTTTACTCATATTATCTTTTAAACATACGCGCCATATCGCGTTTGTCATCTTTTTCCTTCAGTGATTCGCGCTTATCATATTGCTTCTTACCTTTGGCAAGTGCCACCACAAGTTTGGCCAGCCCTTTTTCATTGATAAACAAGCGCACGGGAACAATGGTGAAACCCGGATCTTTCGTGCCGCGCATCAGTTTTTCAAGTTCCTTCTTATTCAACAAAAGCTTGCGCTCCCTGCGTGCATTGTGATTGTTGTACGAACCATAGAAGTATTCGGCCACATGCATGTTCTTCACCCACAATTCGCCGTTGGCAAAGTAACAGAACGTATCGACTAAGCTTGCTTTCCCCAACCGGATGGACTTGATTTCTGTGCCCGTAAGCACAATGCCGGCCGTATAGGTGTCCGTCAGTTCGTAATCAAACGTAGCACGCTTATTCTTTATATTTACAGGAGCTTGTTTCATGACATTTATCAGTTTAGCACTACCGTCAGCTTATTGAATATCCATTCAATGGCCACCGGACAAGCTATTAACAAAATAGAAGAAAGAATGGTGAAACGCAAACGGTCTTTTTCCGCTATCTGCATCACCTTTTTGCTTCCTTCCCACACAACATACACGATATAGAATTGGAGCAACAGAGCCATAATGCCGAAATCAGGCAATATGCCGATAACAATCCTCAGCATGAACACCACTACCAGTGCATAACCTGCAAACTGTTGCGCCAAAGGAATATCACTGTCCAGCATAAACATGCGGACACGCAACCCATTGATGAGATAGGCTGCCAAAAAATATCCTCCAAACAAGGATACAGCCACCGCACAGCATTGTGTCATGGCATATTGAAAGCTTTGCGGCCCGTCCCATCCCATCTTCATCAAAGAGCCGATGAAAACGGACAACCCGCATAAACCAATCATGGGATAGACAAAAGTAGTAAATACTTTTCGTCTATCCTCTAAACTAATTTCCTCCCAGGCACGAGCCGGAGAGGAAATCAGTAGTATTGCTATATGAAATAAATCTTTGTAATTCAAATCTTAGTCAGTCGTTGTTTCTACAATAGACTTACGCTCTACTACAACTGTCTTGGTTTCTGCTTTTTCCAAATCCAAGCCATTAGGATTTACAACATACTCCACCACTATTGAAGATGGATATTCAGAACTTCCCACAGCCATTGCATATCGGGTGAAGACATCACGCAAATCATATGCATAATAAAAAATGGAAGGAATGTCCGAATTTTGCAAAGAAGTAGATGAAGTGGCTTTATCATCTGCGTTATAATGACGAAGATACAACTTCAAAGTCTTATTCGTACTATTGTTTTCTGACGGGTAATAAACTAAGGTAAATTTATGTACGCCTGCTTTATAGAGATAATAATTTATTGGCAATACCAAAGTTGTTTTATCATAAAAGAACCAAGGTTTGAATAATTCTTTATTATAACTAACTTTCTCAGAATTATCAATATCTATAATCGGAGCCTTATTGACAGAATCATTAGATGCTCCACGTTCAGTAATTAAAACCTTATCATCCAAACTAACGGCATATGTCAAAGAAACCGACTTATATTCTTTTTTGTTTATCGGGTCCGGATTCAAAGTTTCATCATAAGTTCCTATTACATAAGCAATATTAGTGTTTGAATATTTAAATCCCATATTACTCTCTGCCTGTGTCAAAGATGCTGGCGTCGGACTAATTGTTGTTGCACCATCAAGCATTGTAAATGTAGTACCAAACACACCACCGCCGACCTTTACAAAGCCTCCTACGGTAGGAGCATAATCATTATCTGAATTCAGACACGAAGTAAACGAAATGCCCATCAACAATGTCAAGGCAACCATCAAGAATTTTAATTGTTTCATCTTTCCTATAAATATTAGAGTTTGCAAATTTAGATAAAAGAATTGAGTAATATAGTACTCTCCTCGTTTTTTCATTGTTTTTAAGATTAAATGAAAGATTAATCTAAATACTGCATGTCACAGTGATATTTAACATTTATATCAGTTAATCCACACTACACAATCTTGGCAAACAGCTCCAAATGCTCATCCACATAGCCGGCAACCAAAGCTGTATATTCCTCCTCCTTTTCCAAAAATTCATCTTCCAGTTCATCGAAAGCCTCATATTGCTCGTACATTGCCATAAACTCCTCGTCTGTGCGTTCACGTTCCAAGTCGCCACGATGGCTATCGTATATTTTCTTGGCAGCATAAACCAACTTACTCAAATCGCCCACTCCCCACAAACGCATCACTTTGGCAAACGGATTGTCGAAAATATAACCGCCATAACCATTTTGAATCAGTTGGCAGAAGCCCCCTTCCATCACTTCATCACGGAATATCTGATAGGCCAACAATGAATGCTGTTCACCGGTAAGCAAAGACATCGTCCCGGCAGTCATTTCTCCGCCTATTTCTTTCTTATAAGCACCGGTGAATACGCCGACGAATGCATCCATCCCTTCGCCGGCAGCCTGGCGCAATGCCACATCTGTAACTTCTATCATAGTTTGTATTTTATTTAATGTGCCACAAAGGTAAGACTTTGCAGCCATAGTCAAACACGGACTCCCCTTTATTTTCTTCGCCTTGCCAACCAGTTGGCAGGATTTTGCCTTACCATTGGCAAGACTTTGCCACCGCGTTGGCAAAACTTTGCCATAGGCATGGCAAAAGTTGCCAAGACGCAAGCAAGGGGTTGGCAAAATTACTTCCTGATTGACAAGCACATACCTTATTGATTCACAAACCCTATCAGAGACGAGAAAAAACAGTCAACTGCAAACTCCACTTTACATTCCGCAGAAATTCAGCTTCTTATTACTTCTTTTTTTAAAAGTCAAATTGAACAGTTGGCAGAAACGGGGAAAACAACTAACTTTGCACCCGACTAATAAAAGTGGACTACGTTTTTTAATTATATCACTTAAAAAAAGAGCTAATTATGACTTATTCACACGAAGTGGAACACATGTGTGTTGTGAAGAAAGGTCCTAATCACGGACCGGCTCCTATTCCCGAAGAAGGTAAATGGGTAAAAGCTAAAGAAATTGTTGACATCTCTGGTCTGACACACGGTATTGGCTGGTGTGCTCCTCAGCAAGGTGCATGTAAATTAACCCTCAATGTAAAGGAAGGCGTTATCCAGGAAGCTTTGGTTGAGACTATCGGTTGCTCCGGTATGACTCATTCTGCTGCTATGGCATCAGAAATCCTCCCGGGAAAGACTATCCTCGAAGCATTGAATACTGACCTCGTTTGCGATGCTATCAACACAGCTATGCGCGAACTCTTCCTGCAAATTGTTTACGGTCGTACTCAGTCTGCTTTCTCTGAAGGCGGTTTGATGATTGGAGCTGGCTTGGAAGACTTGGGCAAAGGTCTGCGCAGCCAGGTAGGCACATTATACGGAACGTTGGCTAAGGGTTCTCGTTACTTGGAAATGGCAGAAGGTTACATCAAGACTATCGCTTTGGACAAGAACGACGAAATCTGCGGTTACGAATTTGTTCATCTGGGCAAGTTTATGGATGAAATCAAGAAAGGTACAGACGCCAATGAAGCATTGAAGAAAGTTACCGGTACATACGGCCGCTTCACTGAAGAGCAAGGTGCAGTTAAACACATTGACCCACGTCACGAATAATATAAGGAGGAAAGACATATGATTAGAGAAGTAAAATTTGAAAGCCAAGACCGTCGTATCAAGCAGATTCTTGCTGCATTGAACGCAAACGGTATCAAAGACATCGAAGAAGCCAATGCTATCTGCGAAGCTCATGGTCTCGATCCTTATAAGACTTGTGAAGAAACTCAGCCCATCTGTTTCGAAAATGCAAAATGGGCATACGTTGTAGGTTGCGCCATCGCCATTAAGAAGGGCTGCAAGAACGCTGCTGAAGCTGCTGAAGCTATCGGTATCGGTCTGCAGGCATTTTGTATTCCGGGTTCTGTAGCTGACGACCGCAAGGTTGGTATCGGTCATGGTAACTTGGCAGCCATGTTGCTGCGTGAAGAAACCAAATGTTTCGCTTTCTTGGCAGGTCACGAGTCATTCGCTGCTGCCGAAGGTGCTATCAAGATTGCCGCTAAAGCTGACAAGGTACGTAAAGAACCTCTGCGTTGCATCCTGAACGGTCTCGGCAAGGACGCTGCACAGATTATCTCTCGTATCAACGGCTTTACATACGTTCAGACTCAATTCGATTACTATACAGGTGAACTGAAAGTAGTTCGTGAAATCGCATACAGCGACGGTCCCCGTGCCAAAGTAAAATGCTACGGTGCAGACGATGTTCGCGAAGGTGTGGCTATCATGTGGAAAGAAGGCGTGGATGTATCCATCACTGGTAACTCTACGAATCCGACCCGCTTTCAACACCCGGTTGCAGGTACTTATAAGAAAGAACGCGTATTGGCTGGCAAGCCGTACTTCTCAGTGGCATCCGGTGGTGGTACTGGTCGTACTCTGCACCCGGACAACATGGCTGCCGGACCGGCTTCTTACGGTATGACCGATACAATGGGTCGTATGCACTCAGATGCTCAGTTCGCCGGTTCTTCATCAGTTCCTGCTCACGTGGAAATGATGGGATTCCTCGGTATCGGTAACAACCCGATGGTAGGATGTACAGTGGCTTGTGCGGTTGACGTGGCTCAGGCTTTGAGCAAGTAAGTAGCAAGTAAATAATTACATAGAAAAAGAGGATAGCCTTCATTGGCTATCCTCTTTTTCTATCTACCACAATCGCCACCTTTATCACCCCCTCCAGCCTATTCTCAAAAATACGGTAGGCTTCGTCAATTTCCTCCAACGAGAAACGATGTGTGATAAGCGGTGTGGTATCTATCTGTCCCGCCGCTATCAGGCGCAGTATCTCGGCACAATCGCACCCATCCACACCACCGGTCTTGAAGACAAGATTCTTGCCATACATCTCCGGCAAGGGCAATAACTGAGGCTGGTCATAAAGCGCCACAATGGTGACAATGGCATTGGGACGGGCACACTCCCATGCCAAGCGGAAAGTATCTTCCGTGCCGGCAACTTCAAGTACGACATCTGCCCACCATGTCGCTATGCTTCCTCACAAAGTCTTTGCAGTTTTCCGGCCCAATGACCAGCACCTCCGAATAATGCTCGCGGACAAAACGGATTCTTTCGGCCGACTGCTCGCAGACAATAATGCGACGGGGTTTCTTCAGCATGGAACAAAGCAGGGTACAAATACCCGTCGGCCCGGCACCGATGATGAGTACAGTGTCTTCCTCGGTTATTTCGGAGATACGGGCAGCCCAGAAGCCGGTGGCCAACACATCGCCTACCAAGAGCGCCTGCTCGTCGCTTACCGTATCGGGAATACGGTTCAGTCCCTGGTCGGCATAAGGCACACGTACATATTCCGCCTGGCCGCCATCGATACGGCACCCCAAAGCCCAACCGCCATTGGTGTCGGTACAGTTGTTCACATATCCGTGACGACAAAAGAAACATTTACCACAAAAAGTCTCCACATTCACAGTCACACGGTCGCCGGGCTTTACCGACTCAACTTCGGCACCCACCTGCTCTACGATGCCCACCATTTCGTGTCCTACCGTAATTCCGGGTACGGCGCGCGGTACACTTCCATGCTTTATATGCAAGTCACTGGTGCATATGCTACCCAGTGTCACCCGCACAATAGCATCACGTGCATCTTCCAATACCGGTATCGGTTTCTCAAGCAATCCGAACTTTCCGTGTTCAATATAAGTATATGCCAACATAATATATGCTTTTTTGAGTTATCACTTCTAAACGCGAAGTTGCCAGAAAGCAACAGCCGCTGCGGCCGCCACGTTCAGCGAATCTACACCGTGCGCCATGGGGATACGAACCACATAGTCGGCTCCCGCAATCGCTTCGTGCGAAAGACCATCTCCCTCAGTACCCATCACAATAGCCAACCGGGGCTCGGTCTTCAAAACGGGATTGTCTATGGAAATGGAATTGTCCGTAAGCGCCATGGCCGCCGTACGGAAACCCAACTCACCGAGCGTATCCAGAGGACCGTCCATCCACGTCCACGGCACAAGAAAAACCGTTCCCATTGAAACCCGGACCGCACGACGGTTCAGAGGATCGCAGGAATTACGCGTCAACAGCACAGCATCCATGCCAAGAGCTGCCGCCGAACGGAAGATGGCCCCAATATTGGTGGTATCCACCACCCCGTCGATAACCACAATACGCCGGGCTCCCCGGCAGACGTCCTCCATACTCTTCGGAACCGGACGGCGCATGGCACAAAGAACACCACGCGTCAAAACGTAGCCGGTCAGCTCGGCAAGCAATTCCCTACCGCTTGTGTAGACGGGTATATCGCCACAACGCTCAATGATTTCAGCAGCATCCCCATAGATGTGCTTGTGCTCACACAAAAAGGCCAAAGGCTCGTAGCCGGCATCCAGAGCCACCTTGATAACCTTAGGACTCTCAGCTATAAACAGCCCTTTGTCCGGCTCAAGGCGATTGCGTAACTGGGCTTCGGTAAGGGTACTGAATATCTCCACACCGGATGGGTCAAAGATGATATTTCGATAACAGGCATCGGATTGATTTACTATTTGACGATTACTATTTACAATTCATGACAGAAAGC
>ENA-OQLB01000003-OQLB01000003.1-human-gut-metagenome-genome-assembly--contig:-NODE-3-length-142657-cov-4.877303_pt1 | contig 142657 bp, 149 predicted proteins | sample MGYA00242656_ERZ504813 | MGnify/ENA primary metagenome ERZ504813 (study PRJEB26092, sample SAMD00036388) | human gut metagenome | host: Homo sapiens | study: EMG produced TPA metagenomics assembly of... | reverse complement strand
CGGTCGGTAAATATAATGCGTTGATAGATAGTGTATAATCTCTTGTGGGGGAGGATATGGATTGGTATGTAAAAAGCGTGTTCAACAGACTTTGGACGCTGAGTCCCTCTGTTGAAGCACGGCTTATATGATAGGGGAAGTGTATTTCTTTATCCCAGCAACTCTTTTACTTTGGCTGAGATGGCGCGGCCTTCGGCAAGTCCGGCAAGTTTCTTGCTGGCTACACCCATTACCTTGCCCATGTCCTTGCCGCTGGTGGCGCCGACTTCGGCTATGATTTCCTTCAAGGCTGCCTCCAGTTCTTCGGCGCTCATCTGCTTGGCAGATAGGTTTCAAGCACCTTTACTTGTGCCAGCTCATCGTCTGCCAAGTCCTGGCGACCTTGCTGTACATAGATTTCAGCGGCGTCTTTGCCTTGTTTGGTCAGTTTTTGGATAATCTTCAAAGCATCTGCATCGCTCAGGGTATCGTTGGCTCCGGGAGCGGTTTTGGCTTCAAGGAATACTTTCTTTACGTTTCTCAATGTTTCGAGAGCCACTTTGTCTTTGGCTTTCATGGCTGTTTTAATGTCTTCGCTGACTTTTTCAAATAAATCCATATTGTTATAGGTTTACTCCTGTTCCCCCGAAGGGGAGGAGGATGGTTTTACATATCGGGAACGGAAAAATCAGAAGGTGATGACTCCCCCTGCACCGCCTTCTGCCTCTTGCGCGGCTTCGGTGGCGAGCTGCCCTTCCTGCTCTGCCTTCATCTTGATGCTGTTCAGCGTGCTTTTGTCACGCAGATAGGTCGGAGAATTCTCTACCATGCTGATGATGTCGGCGTTGTCCATGTCTTCGGGATTGAAGAGATAGATATGGCGACGGCGGCTGCGCTGGGAACGGGCATTGGCATCCTTGCCATAGTACACTTCGCGGCGGTTGCGTCTCTGTTCCTCTTCCTCCTCCAGCTCGGCAAGGCGTTGCTGTTCTTCGGCGGTGCGCTGGGTGATGCGGTCGTCCATCTCCTTCATGTGGATGTCCTGGATACCGAAACCGGTGGCAAGCAGGGTGATTTTCACTTTCTGTTCCAGCTTGTCGTCAATGGCCATACCGAATTTGGTTTCGAAGTCGCGGCTGAAACGGTTCATGAACTCCTTCACCTCGTCCATTTCGCTCATCATCAGCTTGTATTGTGCACTGTAAGAGATGTTGAGGAGTACTTTCTTGGAGTTGAAGATGTCGTTGTTGTTCAGCAACGGCGAGTGCTGCGCGTTCTTGATGGCTTCGCTGACACGGTTCTCACCTTCGCCGTAGCCGGTACTCATGATGGCTACGCCGCCGTCCTTCAGCACTGTTTTCACGTCGTTGAAGTCGAGGTTCACCTTTCCATGCAGGGTGATGATTTCGGCAATACTCTTGGCGGCTACCGAAAGGGTGTCGTCGGCCTTGTCAAACGCGTCGTCTACGGATAGCTCGCTGTATATCTCGCTCAGCTTTTCATTGTTGATGACCAGCAGGGCATCTACGTGCTTGCTGATTTCCTCTACGCCATCCAGTGCCTGGTCTATCTTCTTGTCGCCCTCCCAGCGGAAAGGGATGGTGACGATGCCGATGGTCAGGATGTCCATTTCCTTGGCGGTTTGTGCAATGATGGGTGCGGCACCCGTACCGGTACCACCGCCCATTCCGGCAGTGATGAATACCATCTTGGTGCCGTCGTTCAGCATATTCTTGATGTCTTCGATGCTCTCTTCTGCTGCCTTGCGGGCACGGGCAGGGCGGTTTCCGGCTCCCAGGCCTTCTTTCCCAAGCTGTAACTTCACGGGCACGGGAGAGTCCTTCAACGCTTGGTTGTCTGTGTTGCACAGTACGAACGTCACGTCGTGTATACCTTCCGGTACATATGGTTCACGGCATTGCCGCCACCTCCGCCTACACCGATTACTTTAATGATTTTCGGTGAATCGGTCGGGAAATCGAATTGTACTATATCTTCCATAATAACTTAATTTTCTGGCACATTATCACATTATTACTTCATATCGTCGTCCGAGAAGATTTCGTTGGAAAGCTTGTTGAAAGTCTTTTCGAACCAGCTGGGGCCTTCTTTCTTTTTCTTCTTCTTTTCTTCCTTTTCGCGCAGCTCCCTTTCTTTGCGCTCACGCTCCTTGCGTTCTTTCTCTTCCTTCTCGCGCTGTGCCTTGGCGGCGCGTGCGGCGGCTTCCTGCTCTTTCAGCGCTTCGTCGTCAACGAATATGTCGACCGGTTTGGGAGGAACATTGGAGGCAGGCTGCTGTACCGGCTTCACCTCTTGCAGGCAGCAATTCTCGTTGCCGGCAGCCAGCAGGCCCAGCAGTGTGTTGTGCATGCCGTCCTTCTTGGGCTCGTCGCTGCGTGTGTGGACGGTGGTCTGTACGAACTTGGCGGTCTTTACCTTTTCAATCTTGCTCACTCTATGGAAGGCTTTCTCAAGATTCTTCAGATTGGCTCCTCCACCGGTGAATACAACACCGGAGAAAAGTTTGTCCTCGTAGCCGGAAAGTTGCAACTGGTTCCATACGTTGGCAAGAATTTCTTCTGCACGTGCTCCAATAATATTGTTCAGCAGGGCCAGTTCGAAGGTACGGCCGTCTTCCGACGTGCATACGGCAGGGGTCTCGGCGTCTTCTTCCTCCTCGTAGAGGGCATTACCGTATTGCAGTTTCAGCTTCTCGGCATCTTCCTCTTCCATTTGCAGGGAAGTGATGTCGTGGGTAATGTTGTTTCCACCCAGCGGCAGTACGCTGAGGTAGCGCAGGATATTGTTCTTATAGACCAGCACGGTGGTGGTGTCGGCACCGAAGTCCACCAGTGCACAGCCCGAACGCATCTCGTTTTCGGTCAGCACGGCTTTGGCCAACGCAGTGGGAGCCACGAGCAGGTCGTCGGCAATTTCCACTTTGGCTTGCTCGAAGCTGTGTTCGAGGTTCTTCTTCAGCGAGGCACGCGCTACGATGTTGAGGAACTGCCCGGTGATGTATCTTCCGGCAACTCCTACGGGCTCCACATGCAGCGTGTTGTCTATCTTGTATTCTTGCGGGGCTACATCCAGCACACTCATGTCTACCAAGGGTACATCACGGTTCTCGTCGCAAATCTCGTCTACCAGTTCTTGCGAAATGATGCTCTCTTCCTCCAGCGTACGGCTTACCGCATTCCTCACCGTGCGCAATGATTGTCCGCCGATGCCTACATATACTTTGGCGATGGAGTTGTTCAACTGGCCTTCCAGCTTGTTGATGATGGAAGTCAGCGCTTGTGCGGCCTTGTCAATGTTGTAGATGGCCCCTTTGTGTATAAACGGGGATGCATCTTCGCGTGCATAAGCCAACACCTGGATACTTCCGTCACTGCTCTTCTTTCCTGCGATACCGGAAATCTTGGAAGAACTCAACTCGATAGCGGCGATGAAATCTGTTGTTGCCATATCTATTTATTTACTATTTTACTATTTACAATTTACTATTTGCTGCGCTTTGATAAAGAAGGGCTATTAGTAAATCCCTTTCTCTACTCTCTCTTTGTGCAGATGATTTGATTATCAAATTCAACGCTGATACGGGAGTATTTGTTCCAACCCACCTGGTTCAATCCTCTTTCGTAGAATGCCTTTACACGTTTCAGCTTCTTCTCGAATCCGGCAATCTTGCCTAAATAGATAAGATGGTCGCCGACACGGGGCACTAACTCGATGTTCTTGCCGGGCAATACGTGAATTTGCTCTATCTGTGCATTCCAAAAAGAATTCTTTTGCAAAAATACACCAAACTTATATAAATCCCTCATGGCAAACGACTTTTCTACATTTCCGGTTACAACGGCGAGGTGTGCAACGCACTTTGCATCGGGGGGCATCACGATACCTTTGTTGTCCAGATAGTAGTTTTCGCCGTTGGCGCTCATCACGCGCAGGATGGGGATGCGCTGGGTCACTTCGATGCAGAGCTTGCCGCTCGGGGTCTTGTAGCACTCCACCTGGTCGATGAGGGGATGCTTGGCAAGTTCGCGCTCCAAGGTCTTGGTGCGCACGCGTTCCAGGTCTTTCCCAACGGGGCTGATACCTTTCTTTTCCAGCAGGGTAGCTACTTCCTTCTTCGTGATGAAGCCGGCATATACCGTGTCTTTTATCACCAGTTCCACGTCTTGGCACACCTGCGAGGTGGGCTTGCGGTTGAAAGCTGTGACAGCCACTACCAGGTAAGCAATGACAAGCAACAGAACGATAGAAAGTAGAATCCTTTTAACCATGATATTTTTCTGATAATAGTTGGGTGATTTGGGGCGCATAGTTGTCCAGGTCTCCGGCTCCCAGCACTACCAATACTTCGGTGTGCTTTTGGGCGAGGAGGCTGAGGACGTCTTCTTTCCTACAGATGCATTTCTCGATGCCGGGGCGGAGGTTGTCATAAATCAGCTGACTCGTCACGCCGGGAATCGGTTGCTCGCGGGCAGGGTATATCTCTGTCAGAATCACCTCGTCGGATAGGGAAAGGCTGTCTGCAAAGTCACGATAGAAGTCGCGAGTACGGGTGTACAAGTGGGGCTGGAAGATGACGGTTATCTTCTTGTCTTGGTACAACTCGCGGACGGACTTCACGCTTTGGGCTATTTCGGCAGGGTGGTGGGCGTAATCGCTGAGGAATACAATCCGGTCGTTCTTCAGCTTGAAGTCGAAGCGGCGGTCCACTCCGCGGAAGCTTGCCATGCCTTGCTTGATTTCTTCGTCGGTGGCACCGCTGAGATGGGCGAGTGCCATGGCGGCAACACCATTCTCGATGTTGATACTGACGGGAACCCCCAACTGAATATCGTTGATGCGGGTGTCAGGCGCCACGAAGTCGATGAAGATTTCACCGTTTCCGATGCGGATATTCTCGGCATGGAAGTCGCCTTCGTTGCGCGAGTAGGTATAGGTGGTGACGCCCGGTTGTACGTCGGCTTGCATTTCCAGTCCTTTGTGCAGAATCAGGCGCCGCCCGGCTGGATAAGCGTGGTGTAGTGGCGGAAGCTTTCGAGATAGGCTTCTTTGGTGCCGTATATATCCAGGTGGTCGGGGTCGGTGGCAGTAATGACACTCATCCAGGCGATAGCCAGTGGAAGGAGCGGTCGAACTCATCCGCTTCGATAACGGTATAAGGGCTGGTGGCGGAAAGCAGCAGATTCGTACCGTAGTTCTTCGAAATGCCTCCGAGGAAGGCGGTGCAGCCCACGTGTGACTGGTGCAGCAGGTGGGCAGCCATGGTGCTGGTGGTAGTCTTGCCATGCGTACCTGCACGCACAGGCCTTTACTGCTGCGGGTGATGATGCCCAATACTTGGGAGCGCTTATGTATGTTGAAGCCGTTTTCACGGAAATAGGTCAGTTCTGCATGCCCTTGCGGCACGGCGGGGTATAGACCACGAGCGTGCTTGCCTTGTCTTTGCACTCCTCCGGAATAAGGTCGATATCCTCTTCGTAGTGTATCTGTGCTCCTTCCGTAATCAGACGTTCTGTCAGTTCGCTCGACGTACGGTCGTAGCCCGCTACTGTCTTTCCTTTAGAGAGGAAATAGCGTATCAGAGCGCTCATGCCGATGCCGCCGGCACCGACGAAATAAACGGAGTGGATGGCTTCAAGCCTCACCCCCTGCCCCTCCCCCGTAGGGAGGGGAGATGAGTTACTATTGCTTATATTTTTATTCATATTCAAATTTTTTCTTCAAACTCTTCTTCCAAAAGTATGATATTATAAAAAGAACGATAGCAGTACTATCTATTCCCCCCTCCCTACGGGGGAGGGACAAGGGAGAGGCTCTTCAATACCTCCTTCGCAATAATTGTCGCCGAGTCCGGCAACGCTAGCTTGGCGATATTCTTGCTCAAGTCTTGCAGCTTCTCGGGGTTAGCGATTGTCTCCAACGCCACCGGCAGCAGCTTCTCTTTCGCTTCCACATCCTTCACATAGATAGCTGCATCCTTATCCACCAGCGCCAGCGCATTCTTGGTCTGATGGTCTTCGGCCACATTGGGTGAGGGAACCAGGATGACCGGCTTGTGCAGCAGGCAGAACTCGGAGATGGAACCGGCTCCGGCACGTGAAATCACCAGATCGGCAGCGGCATAGGCGTTTGCCATATCCTTAATGAAGTCCGTCACATACAGATTCGGAATGGCACTGATATGCGGGTTACGTACGGCTTCTCCCGTAGTGGCTGTAATGGCTTCTCTGACTTGGTCAATGTATATCTTGCCAGTCTGCCAGATAAACTGTACGTCGGGTGGGTACGAATGATATCCAGGCCGGCGGTCAGTGTCTGGTTGATGGTACGCGCTCCAAGACTACCGCCCAGAATGAGGATAGTCTTCTTTTCCGGGTTCAATCCGAAGTACTTTACGGCGTTTGCGTGCAGGATGGAATGTCCGAGCAGGTTCTGGCGCACCGGATTACCTGTCATGATTATCTTTTCTGCCGGGAAGAACTTTTCCATGCCTTCGTAGGCCACGCAAATCTTGCATGCCTTCTGTGCCAGCAGCTTGTTGGTGACACCGGCGTAGGAATTCTGTTCCTGTATCAGCGTGGGAATACCCATCATGCCCGCCATTTTCAGCGTAGGACCACTGGCATAGCCACCTACACCGACGGCTACTTGCGGGCGGAACTCCTTGATGATGCTCCGTGCTTTCCACTGGCTTCGTATCAGTTTCAGCAGTACGGAGAAGTTCTTCCACAGGTGTTTGCGGTCGAATCCGGCAACGGGTAAACCTATAATCCGGTAACCGGCATCTGGAACACGCTGCATTTCCATTCTTCCTTCGGCACCTACGAAGAGAATCTCCGCGTCGGGACACAACTCTTTTATGGCGTTAGCGATGGAGATGGCCGGAAAGATATGTCCTCCGGTACCGCCGCCGCTGATGATAAGCCTCACCCCCTTCCCCGTAGGGAGAGGGGTAGAGTTACTTTTGGTTGTATAGTTGTTCGCCTCTTTACTCATATTCTTGTTCTTTTTTATTTTTGTATTATTGGCATGCTCTCCATTACTCAATTATTCTTTTCTCCCCTCCCTACGGGGGAGGGTTGGGGGAGAGGCTGTTATTCAAACTCCGCATCACTGTTCAGTACCTTTGCTGTCGGCTCAGCGGCTGTCTGTGCTTCGCTGTCGGCAGGTTGTTCCGGGTGCTCGGCATTTCCGGCATCTATCAGCATCGGCACTTGCGCATCATGCATCCGCTGTTCCTCCAGCTTGGCTGTATAGCGGCTGACACTCAGTATCATGCCGATGTAGGCACAGTTGATGAAAGTGGATGTACCACCCTTGCTGATGAGTGGAAGCGGTTGTCCCGTGACGGGTGCCAGACCTACGGCAACCATCATGTTGAACAGCGCCTGCGTGACGAGCAGCAAGGCTATTCCGGTAATGAGGAAAGCGGGGAAAGTGCGGTCGCATTTTTTGGCGATACGGCCCACTCGCACCAATAGGCAGACATAAAGGAACACAACGACTATTCCGCCTACCAGTCCCAGTTCCTCGATGATGATGGCATAGATGAAATCGGAGAATGCCTGGCTCAGAAAGTCACGCTGTACGGAGTTTCCCGGACCCTTGCCTACAACGTTGCTCGTAGCTACGGCAATACGGGCATGTGCCACTTGCCCGTCGCCGTCGATGTCGAATTTGGCGGCAGGAACTTCCTCCTTGTTGGTAAAGTCTGCAATACGGGATTTTACAGTGGTGAAGCGGTGCCCCATCGGTATATTTTCCAATGTCTTGTCTGGCGTGGCCAGCAGGAAGGCGACAAAGACTGTTACGAATGCCACAATTCCTCCTCCCAGTATCAGCAGTTTCCTGGCAGATACCCGTCCGATGAACATCATCAGGTAGACCGTTCCGAAGAGCAGCATTCCCGTCGAGTAGTTTTCTGGCAGGATAAGGCCACAGACAATGCAGGTAATAATCATGATGCGCTTAAAGGCTTTCGGACTTGCACCGTCTTCATCCTGCCCTTTCGAGAGGATAAAGGCGGTAACGATGACAACGGCCATCTTCGCTATTTCTGACGGCTGGAACTGAATGCCCATGAAGGTCATCCAGCGGGCTGCGCCGTTTACGCGGTCGCCGGTAATGAATCCCATCAGCATCACAAAAGCCAGCAGTCCGATGGATATCGGAAGCAGGAATACCGGGAACACCTGAAACCATTTATAGGGGATGTTGTGTACCAGTACTACAATGACGGCGCCTACCATCAGGAGGATGCTGTGCTGCGTAATCGGTCCCCAGTGGTCGCCACTCTTGTAGGTCAGCGTACTGGCAGCACTGAATACCTCTGTGATGGAGATGAGGCAAAGGAAAAGGAAAATAATCCAAATCACTTTATCGCCTTTGAATATGCTCTTTAATAAATCCAATGCTTCGCAAATTAAAAATTAATAATTAAAGAATTAAAAGTTGCCATTCTTGTTACGGGATGCGTAATAGGACTGTTGCGGCATCCGTATCTTATAGTGTTCTGACACATGCTTTGAACTGATTGCCGCGGTCCTCATAGCTCTTGAAGAGGTCGAAGGAGGCACAGCAAGGACTGAGCAACACGGTTTCACCTTTCTTTGCCAGCTTGAAGGCTGCTTCTACGGCATCCTGCATGCCGGTCTGCACGTCGGCTACGGGCAGTCCCAGACGGTCGAAGAAGGCGTGCAACTTTTCGTTGTGCAAACCCAAATAGACCAGGGCAGAGCACTTTTCGCGTACGAGGTCTTCGATTTCCGTGTAATCGTTTCCTTTGTCTTTACCGCCGAGGATAAGTACGGTTTTGCCGGTCATGCTTTGTAGGGCATACCAGCAGGAGTTTACGTTCGTAGCCTTGGAATCGTTGATGAAGCTCACGCCGCGTACGGTGGCTACTTTCTCCAACCGGTGTTCCACTCCCTTGAAGTCGGACAAGGCTTTGCGGATATATTCTTTCCGGATGCCGGCCAAATTGGCCGAGATGCCGGCGGCTAACGAATTGTATAGGTTGTGTGTGCCGTGCAGCGCCAGCTCCTCTTGCTCCATATTGAAGGCTATCGGTTCGTTGATTTCCACTTCACCGTCTTCCACGTATGCGATGGCCCCGTCTTCCTTCACGGCAGCGAACGGGTAGAGATGGGCGCGCAGGCCATGCTTGTCTAATTCGCGCTTGATGATGGGGTCGTCGTTCCAGAAGATAAAAGCGTCTTCCGGTGTCTGGTTTTGGGTGATGCGGAATTTGGCGTCCACATATTTCTGCATACAGTGGTCGTAACGGTCCAAGTGGTCTGGTGTGATGTTCATCAGTACGGCAATGTTGGCACGGAAGTTATACATATTGTCCAGCTGGAAGGAACTCAGCTCAATGACATAGTAATCATGCTGCTCCGTGGCTACCTGCAAGGCCAGACTGTTGCCGATGTTGCCGGCGAGGCCGACGTTCAGGCCTGCGCTCTTGAAGATGTGATAAATGAGCGAGGTGGTTGTAGTCTTTCCGTTCGAGCCGGTGATACAGACCATCTTTGCGTCAGTGTACCGTCCCGCAAACTCTATCTCAGAGATGATGGGCGTACCTTTTTCCTTTAATTTCATAATGAGCGGAGCGTCGTTGGGAATACCGGGGCTTTTCACTACTTCGTCAGCATTCAGAATCAGCTCTTCTGTGTGGTGTCCCTCTTCCCAGCAATGCCGTATTTATCCAGCAGTTCCTTGTATTTGTCTTTGATGGCGGACATGTCGGAGACGAACGTGTCGAATCCTTTCACTTTGGCCAGTACGGCAGCGCCTGCGCCGCTTTCGCCAGCTCCTAATACTACAATTCTCATAATGTACTAATATGATTAATGTGCCAATGTGCTAATGAGCTGCGCTGTCGTGCCGCATGGCAATTAGCACATTGCACATTAGCATATTGAATAATTATTATCTAATCTTTAATGTTATAATCGTTATCGCTGCCAATACAATCGTCACAATCCAGAAGCGGATGGTGATTTTGGATTCGTGGAACAGCTTGTCCGGTTTGGTGAATACTACGCTGCATCCCGGCTCTATCAGGCTCATGGAAGTGCGGAAGTGGTCGTGTATCGGTGTTCTTTTGAAGAGACGTTGTTTCACGCCTTTCCGCTTGCCTGCCTTGTAGTAGAGGCGTTGCAGGATGACCGAAAGGTTCTCCACCAGGAAGATACCGCAAAGGATGGGTATCAGCAGTTCCTTGTGAATAATGATGGCGTATACTGCGATGATTCCTCCAATGGTCAGACTGCCCGTATCGCCCATGAATACCTGGGCCGGATAGCATTGTACCACAAGAAGCCGATAAGTGCACCGATGAAGGCACAGATAAAGATTACCAGTCTTCCGAGCCGGGAATGTACATGATATTCAGGTAGCCGGCATATTCAATGTGGCTCGATACGTAGGCGAGTATTCCCAAGGTCAGTCCGATAATGGCAGAGTTCCCTGCCGCCATTCCGTCCATTCCGTCATTCAGGTTGGCTCCGTTGCTGACGGCGGTAACTACGAAAATCGTGATAATCACAAACAGTATCCAACCTGCTGTCTGGGCATGTTCACCCATGAAGCCACTAGGTCGGCATAGTCGAAGTTGTTGCTCTTGAAGAATGGATGGTGGTCTGTGTTGCCTTGATTTCCTTGGCGGCATGCACCACTTCTATCTGTCCGTCCGGTTTTTCTATTTCTATGTTCTCGCGGATAACCACCTGCGGACTGAGGTAGAGAGTCAGTCCGACGATAAGTCCCAAGCCTACCTGACCGATGATTTTGAACTTACCGTGCAGGCCTTCCTTGTCCTTCTTGAATATCTTGATGTAGTCGTCGGCAAAGCCCAGCGACCCCAGCCAGATTGTGGTAATCAGCATCAATATCATATAAATATTGCTCAATTTGCCCAGTAGTAGGCAAGGAATGAGTATGGCAAAAATAATGATGACACCGCCCATGCTGGGTACTCCCACCTTGTTTACGCCGAACGGGTCGATGCTGGCATCACGTTGCGTTTCAGTAATCTGCTTGCGTTTCAGTAGATTGATGAACTTATCTCCCCAGATACTCGAAATGAGCAATGCCAGAATGATTGCCATCAACGAACGGAAGGATGTATAGCCAAACATGCCCGCACCGGGGAAGTCATATTTGTCTAACCATTGAAATAAATAGTATAACATGATGTTAATTATTTAATTGTTTAATGTGCTAATGTGCCAATATGCTAATTGATGTCTGGTATATCTGCTGGTAAAGGAATGAATATCCTACATGACGCATGGCAATTAGCACATTGGCATATTAGCACATTATCTCATTTAATATCTCTTTGTCGTCAAAATGGTGTTTCACGCCTTTAATCTCCTGATAATTCTCATGCCCCTTGCCTGCAACGAGAATCACGTCTCCCGGCTGTGCAGCATGCAGGCTGTCTTGATGGCTTCGCGGCGGTCGGTGATGCTGATGGTTTTCTGCATGTCGTCTTTATCCAGTCCCGCCAGCATGTCGTTGATGATGTCCTGCGGCTCTTCAAAGCGCGGGTTATCGGAGGTGATGATGACCCGGTCGCTCAAGCGGGCGGATTCTTTGGCCATGATGGGACGCTTGCCTTTGTCGCGGTTGCCGCCGGCGCCCACAACGGTAATCACTTTCCCTTTTCCTTCCAGCACTCCGTGAATGGCGTTCAATACATTGACCAGGGCGTCTGGAGTATGCGCATAGTCCACAATGGCGGTGTAGCCTTTCGGTGAACGGATGGCATCGAAGCGGCCGGTTACCGGATGCAGCGTGCTGAGGCAACCAGTACATCCTCTTCTTTCTTGCCAAGTAATACGGCAGTACCGAATACCGCCAGCAGGTTGTAGGCATTGAATTTTCCGATGAAACGTACTGCCAGTTCGTGATTGTTGAAGTCGAGCAACATTCCCTCGAAATGAGACTCCAAGACTTTGCCTTTGAAGTCGCTAAGATACGCAAAGAGTAGGTGTATACCTTCGAACGGGTATTCTGCGTCATCACAAGTCCGTTCTTGTCATCCAGGTTGGTCAGGCTGAAAGCTCCTTTTGGCAGTTCGTCGAAGAACTTTTTCTTGGCTTTGAGGTAGTTCTCCACCGTTTTATGATAATCCAGATGGTCGCGGGTCAGATTAGTGAAAATACCGCCGGCAAACTTCAGACCGCTGATGCGCTTCTGGGCAATGGAATGGGAACTGACTTCCATGAAGGCGTACTTGCAGCCGGAATCGGCCATTTCTCCGAGCAGGCGGTTCAGGGTTATCGGGTCCGGGGTGGTGTGTTCGGTCGGTACGGGCTGGTCGTCGATGTAATTGCATACAGTGGAAACCAGTCCGACCTTGTAGCCGAAATAGCGGAAAGTATTATATAATAAGGTGGCAACGGTTGTTTTTCCGTTGGTTCCGGTCACGCCGATGAGTTCCATCTTGGATGTAGGGTCGCCATAGAAAGTGGTAGCCACTTTCCCTACGGCATCTTCACTGTCTTTCACCTGAATGTAGGTGATGCCGGCCTTAAGCTCTTCCGGCAATTCTTCACACAATACTGCAACAGCCCCTTTATTGATGGCAGCCGGAATATAGGCATGCCCGTCGGTCTGCGTACCACGCATGGCCATGAACAGATGTCCGGTTCCTATCAGGCGGGAATCTATATTCACCCCCGTTATCTCCATGCTTGTACTTCCGGCAATCCGGACCGGCTGTATTGTTTGCAACAAATCACTTAATCTCATACCTTATTATATATAGTGTATATCCAAATCTTGTTTATTCTCATGTTAACGTAGTGTCAGGGCTATGGTTTGTCCTTTCACTATCCGGCTACCGCTTGCTATGGACTGGTTCCTCACCCGTCCTACGCCGTTTAGCCTTACTTTCAGTCCTTTGCTCTCTAAAAGGTAGACAGCATCTTTCGCTCCCATACCGACCACGCTGGGCACGGTGCCCGAGGCCGGTTCCTGGTCTTGCAGGATGACTGCCGACGGAGCTGCTTGTGTATGCCCCCACTGTTCCTTTTTCTTTTGTCCGGCGAACTGTTTCTGAACGGGCACTTTCAAATCATTCAGTACAAGGAGTGCTTCGTTCATCTCTCCGGCTTTCACGGGAGGAATCACATTGGTGGTACTGTCTATGGCACTGCGTATGTCAAAACGCAGGTCTTTGGCATACACTCTTTCTGCTATTTTCCCGAAGACACTACCTGCCATCAGACCGCCTGAAGCTGGTAACCCAGGCTTCTGGATGGAAACGATGCAACTGTATTTGGGTGCTTCCGAGGGGAAATATCCGCAGAAACTTACAAGGTAGTTCACCCGTCCCGACTTATATCCGGCGGCTCCTTGAGAAATCTGTGCCGTACCCGTCTTGCCCGATACGGAGAACTGTTTGCTGCCGGCAGGTTTTGCCAATCCTTGCGATACCACTTTCCGAAGGATTTCGCGGATTTGTGTCAAGGTATGGTCGGAACATATCTTGGGATTGATTACTTCCGTAGGATATTCTTTCACTACCTCACCGTCCTTTACCGCTGCTTTCACAAATTTGGGGCGTACCATGACTCCGTTGTTGGCTATGGCATTGTAGAAGGTCAGTATGTTTATGGGAGGTACCTGGGTTTCGTAACCGATACTCATCCACGGCAAAGTCGTTTTGGCAAAATAACGCTCTTTAGGCCTTTGATGTTGGGTTTCCCTTCACCGGGTATTTGCAGATGAAGCGGCTGGTCGATGCTCATGCGCTTCAAACCGTCCACGAACTTCTGCGGATTATCCTTGTAGTGCTTGTCGATGAGGTAGGAGACACCCACATTGGAAGAAACTTCCAGAATACGTGTCACATCTATCTTTCCGTAACCTCCCCGGTGCCAGTTGTGGTCCCTCATCTTACTGCCGTACATATTCATAATACCGTTGCCCGTGTCTACCTCGGTATCCGGGGTTATCTTGCCATCTTCCAGTGCCACCATAATGGAGGCTGTCTTGAAGGTGGAGCCCGGTTCCAACATATCGCTGATGGCATTACTGTTCATTTCGTAGTAATTGCCGTCTCCGGCTTTCATCATGTTGACAATGGCCTTTACTTCTCCGGTAGCCACTTCCATCAGTACGGCTACCCCGACGTTGGCATTGATTTCCTTCAACTTGTCCACCAAGGCTTTTTCGCAGATGTCCTGCATGCCTACGTCGAGGGTGGATATGATGTCACAACCGTCTACCGGGGGAAGGTCTACGATATTCAGGTATTTATTCATCACCTTCTGACGGTGGGTAATACCGTTTCGTCCTTTCAGCAGGGTGTCGAAGGCCAGTTCAATGCCGTTACGGGCTCCCATGCTGTATCGGCGTAGAGACGGCCCAGGGTTTGGGCTGCCAAAGAACCGAACGGCTTTTTACGCTGGTTGTATATCTGTTCGTGGAAACCGCCTCGGTATTTGTTCATCTTGAATACGGGTAACCGTTTGGCTTCCTTATACTGAATGTAAGAGATGCGCCGGTTGCGGTTGGGAAGAATGTTGTAGTTCCGGCTCTTCATCTCCCGCCCCTTGCGCAGATGGCTTTTGAAGGTGGCGGCACTGATGTCTGGAAAATCTGATGAAGCCCGATACAGATAGAATCGAAATTGGCTTTCCAGATAGAATCCTTGCGCTGCTGGTCCTTTTTGCGGCGCTTCTCGTCCCTTTCGCCGGACATGAAGTCCATATATATTTTATATTCCGGCAGCGAACTTGCCATCAGTTTGCCATCCGAGGACAGGATATTTCCCCGGTTGGGCTTCACCGTTACATTCTCTTTTACGAAGCGGTCGGCTACATCGTGCCAGTACTGTCGCTCAGCAAACATAATCATGGCGCCTTTCACAACAATAGCTATCCCCACCAACCCCATGAGTAGGACGACGAAGAAGTAACGGGTCATTATGTTTTTTTTATTTACAGCCAATGTTATTTACGATTTAACGATTTACGATGTACTATTGAAATTACTTTAATCCTCAATTCTCCATTATTTTAGTAAGTACGGTGGATTAGTGGAAGTCTGCAAATCGCTTTCTTTGGTGGCGATGTATTCCTCGATGCGCGATTGGCGGCTCCGCTCCATCAATTCCGAACTGCGTGTCAGGGCATCGTACTTGATGTCTATCAGCTCTTTTTTAAGATTGTCTATCTCTATCAGTTGCAGTTGGCATTCGTAACGGTTGTTGATGTAAATAATGATAAGCACCATGATAAGGAACAACAATCCGGCTTGGCGGCGGAAGAAGTCTGTGGCCAGAATGTCGCCTCCGATAATGTTCTTCAGTGAGGTGCGTTTTTTCACCTTTTCCGTATTCTTTTCTTCTTGCTTCTTTTCCATTGCTAGTCACTAATCATTCATTACTCTTTCTGCAATTCTCAGCTTGGCGCTGCGCGAACGCGGATTGCGCTCTATCTCTTCCTCGTCCGGTACAATCACTTTGTTGTTGACTAGCCGGAACGGGGTCAATACGTTCCCGAAGAAATCTTTTTCGGCCTTGCCTTCCACGTTACCGGTTTTCATGATATTCTTCACCATACGGTCTTCCAGGGAGTGATAGGTTATCACCACCAGGCGGCCTCCCGGCTTTAGCGCTTCTGTTGCCGCATACAGCATTTCTTTCAGTGCTTCCATTTCCTGGTTTACCTCAATGCGCAATGCCTGGAATACTTTTGCCAGTTCTTTCTTCTCGCGTTCGCGGCCGAAGAGTGGCTTGACGATTTCCAAAAATTCGCCGATGGTGGCAATTCTCTGCGTAGCCCGTGCCTTAACGATGACAGATGCCAGTTTCCGGCTGTTCTTCAGCTCGCCGTACAGATAAAAAATATCGGCCAGCTTTTCTTCTTCGTAGGTATTCACGATGTCGGCAGCGGTCAGGCCGGCACGCTTGTTCATACGCATATCCAGTGCCCCGTCGAAGCGGAAGGAGAATCCCCGTTCGCTGTCATCAAAGTGATGGGAAGATACGCCGAGGTCGGCAAGTATGGCATCCACTTTTTCGATGCCGTGATAGCGTAGGAAGTTGTGCAGGTAGCGGAAGTTGCTGCGTACGAATGTAAAATGCGGGTTGTTCACAATGTTGCGTTCCGCATCCTCGTCCTGGTCGAAGCTCAGCAGCCGGCCGCCGTCTTCCAGGCGGGACAGTATCTCGCGCGAATGTCCTCCTCCACCAAACGTTACGTCTACATACGTGCCGTCCGGACGGATGTTCATTGCATCTACGCTCGGCATCAGCAATACGGGGATGTGATATGTTGTTTCTTCTTTCATCATCTGTTGTTTATAGCTTATTTTCGTCACAACAAATATTTTCGTCTCCCAGCAGTTCTTCAAGAGCCTCGCTGAACTCGTCGGGGTTCATGAATGGTTGGTCGCACGTTCCTTAGCCCAGATTTCTATTGTGTTGTCCACACCAATGAAGCGGACATCACTTTGTATACCCGCCATTTGCAGGTAACGTTTTGGGAGCAGGATGCGTCCGTTCCCGTCAGGGGTCATGACTTCCGCGTCACTTACGAACTGGCGGAAAATCATTTGTTGTTTGGCGTTCCATTTATTCAGTCGGCAGCGAAGTTGGTTTTGAGTGGCAAACCATACACTTTCCGGGTAGAGCACCAGGCAATCCTGATACACGTCCTTACGCAACACGAGTCTTTCTTCAGAAGCGGCTTGCAGCTGTTTCCGGAAGGTGGCCGGGATGAAAACTCTTCCTTTTGCATCCGCCTTAGCCTCGATATTACCTAAAAATTGTATCATTTCTCACCTTATTATAATAAGCGACGGTAAAAATACACATTTCCCCACAATTCCCCACAATCTTTTAACTAAAATCTTAGGAAGAAGTTTTCAACACCTTGTTGATAGCTTATTCATTTGATAATGAAGCTGCTTTTGAAACGCTTTGCTGGTGGGGGATTCGTGTAGTCTCTTTTGAAAAGATTCAGTTGAGGATGACGGTCTTTGGTTTGAAAGTCGCTTGTTGGTGGAATGGTGTCTTGGGTGGGAAACTTCTTTCCCAGCTTTGCGGATATCTAAACCAAGACTTGGTTTCTCTATCCCCAGGCTTGGTTTGGAAAAACCAAAGTTTGGGATAAAGCTCTTTCTTAACTCTTTCTTGTTTTAGTATTAACTTCTGAAACTTTTTTTTGTTAACTTCCCGTCTATTTTGTGAACGTTACTACTTACCGGAAGATGATGGGAGGGAGGAGTGATAATATTCCCCCTGGAGTGGTTGATTATTACATTCATCCACAGAATCCAGGGGGGATAAATGTTTTTTTACTGTATGCTGTTCAGCAAGTCTAGCTTGCCCTCGTTCACCAGTTTTAGAATGAGTTCGCCAAACAATGTGTTTTGCCATGCAAACCAGGCGCGGGTGAACTTGGCGGGATTGTCTTTGTGGAAAGACTCGTGCATAAAGCCGGTTCCGGCTTCTGTATCCATCAACATCTTCACGCAAGTTTTAATCTCTTCATCGTTCTGGCTTGTGAAGGCTTTCATCATGATGCTCATCGGCCAAATCATGTCGTAGCCGATGTGCGGACCTCCAATGCCTTCGCCTGCCGTACCTTTGAAGAAGTATGGGTTATCCTCGCTCCATACGAAACGACGGGTGTTCTGGTAAATAGGATCGTTGATGTCCACATCGCCCAGATAGGGCAGTGCGATAAGGCTCGGTACATTGGCGTCGTCCATCAGAAGGTGGTTGCCGAAACCGTCTACCTCGAAGGCATAGATGGTGCCGTATTTGGGATGGTTGTAGGTAGCGTATTTTCGTAGGGCGGTTTCTACTTCTCCAGCCAGGTCGGTACATTCTTTTGCAAGCTCCGGGCGGTTATTGACTTCAGTCAGAATCTCGGCTGCCTTACGCAGCGAAGATACGGCGAAGAAGTTGGAGGGTATCAGGAATTGGAAGGTGGTGGCGTCATCGGAAGGGCGGAAAGAAGATGCAATCAGTCCGACCGGTTTCACCGGATTGCCCCAGCCGTCGTTGGTCATCGTGTCCAGTGCGCGTTCAGTTACCCGCTGGAAATGGTAGGAACCGCGTCCGTCACGGCGCTGTTGGTCGCGGAAGGTGGTCAGGATGTTTTGGATTGCTTTTATCCACTCGGCATCGAAGATGCTTGTATCACCGGTCGTTTTCCAGTAATGGTAGGCAAGGCGTAGCGGATAACACAGTGAATCGATTTCCCATTTACGCTCGTGCACCTCGTCGTTCATGTCGGTAAGGTCGGTTTTCCAGTGTCCGTCGGGGATGGGGCCGTCGTTGAAGGCGTTGGCAAACGGGTCTACATTAATCAGCTTGAATTGGCGGTTGATGACTCCTGCAAGCATCGTCTTCAGTTCCTTGTCTTCATTGGCCAGCTGTACGTAGGGCCACACCTGCGCACCTGAGTCGCGGAGCCACATGGCATGGATATCTCCGGTGTAGACAAATGTGTCGGGCTTCCCGTCTTTCTTGTCCTTGCGGAAATGGACGGTGGTGTCCAGCGTGTTGGGAAAGCAGTTAGTGAACATCCATGACAGCTTCTGATTTTTCAGCAGCTGCTGTATCCGTTGAATTTGTTCTTCTACGGCTTTGGAACGGAACAGTCGTTTTGATTCTACCGGTCGGTTGTCTTTCTTGATAGCGTCGGAGGCGCATACGTGGTTACTCATGGCCGGCTGTACGGCAAAAACGGCAGGAGTAGCCATTGTCATTGCTGCAAATGTGCAGGCTGTAATGATTGTCTGTTTCTTCATGTTGTTTATTAATTACTCGGTTTTTCTTTAGGTATCTTGGTTTGTGTCCCATGATTGCCCAAAGATAAGCATATTTACTTTTTTATCCGGCCAATTAATAAACAATTCTTAGGTTGCCGTATTCTCTTATCTGAAATCTTTCAGGTCCTGCTGCAGTTTCTGGCGGGTAAAGAAGATGCGGCTCTTTACTGTTCCAAGTGGGAGGTTCAGCTTTTCTGCGATTTCACGGTACTTGAAACCGGAGACATGCATGGAGAAAGGTATCTTGTACTCACGTGGCAAGGCATTGACAATGCGGTGCATTTCCTTCAGGTCGTAGGCGCCTTCTGTGCTGTCGAGTGTGAGGTCGTGCGGCGTGTTCAGATGATAGAGATTGTCTGTGGTATCTACAAATGTCTGGTCACGTACCACTTTACGGTAATTGTTGATGAAAATATTACGCATGATGGTATATATCCATCCTTTAAAGTTGGTATCAGGTGTGTACTTCTCTTCATTGTCCAGAGCTTTCAGGGATGTCTCTTGAAGCAGGTCGTTGGCCTCTTCGCGGTCGGAGGTTAATTTATATGCAAAGCGTAATAAGTCGTTTTGAACTCCGAGTAGGTCTTGGGTAAATGTTCTATTATTCATAATGGATGTTTTTTAAATTATTGTTCGTTTTATTGATGATGCAAAGCTACGGATGATTTCTCTTTTTGATAGACGGAAATCAAACTCTCTTTGGGGTAAAATCTAACAATTGGCAGTTTTCGGGTGGCTTTGGTTAGCTTTCAGTGCCTCGGATAGGTGGAAAAGTGGGATGTAGCCAGAGATTGCTATCCTGATTTTTGTAAATAATATTGTCGCAAAGCGTAACGGCTTGAATGAGTTTGTGTACGAAATACAAGGGGCGAGACCATGAAAGGCAGACGCGGGATTGTCCCGGCCTGCCTTTCTCTCTTTTGATACAACTAAAATCTGTACTCTTCTTAATTTATGGAAATCACTGGTTTTATATGCTGAGTGCTTAAACAAAATCCTTCAAGTCTTGTTGTAGTTTTTGGCGGGTGAAGTAAATGCGGCTCTTTACCGTGCCTAAGGGCAACCCTAGCTTCTCTGCAATTTCGCGGTATTTGAAGCCGGAGACATGCATGGAGAAGGGAATCTTGTACTCCCGTGGAAGGGCGTTGACAATGCGGTGCATCTCTTTCAGGTCATATGCGCTTTCTGTGCTTTCAAAAGCGGCGTCGCGCGGCAGGTTCAGGTGATAGAGATTGTCCGTGGTATCCACGAAAGTCTGGTCACGCACCACTTTGCGGTAATTGTTGATGAAGATATTGCGCATGATGGTGTATATCCATCCTTTGAAATTAGTATCGGGCGTATACTTCTCTTCGTTATCCAGAGCTTTCAGGGATGTTTCCTGCAAGAGGTCGTTGGCTTCTTCACGGTCGGAAGTAAGTTTGTATGCAAAACGCAATAAATCGTCTTGAACTCCGAGCAGGTCTTTTTTAAATGTTATATTGTTCATATGTGCTATGTTTTTTTTCGTTAATCTTGATATTGCAAGTTTACGGAAGTTTTCTCTTTCAGGCAGACGGATTTCAAACATACTTTAGGGGAAAAACTATCAATTGACAGTTTTTAGGTGCTATTTGATAGATTTCGGGTGCAGTTTTCTGTCATTTTTTTGCGATTAATTAAAAAGATGAGTTAATTTTGCGCATTCATTTCATCAAAAGAAGAATGGCTGACGACTCTTTATTTTTGATTGACATAGACAAGATACTTCGGGAAAAGGCTCCGAAGCAGTCTAAGTATATCCCCAAGTTCGTGGTTTCTTATTTGAAGCACATCGTTCATCAAGAGGAATTGAATGTCTTTTTGCGGGAGTCGAAAGATAAAGTCGGTGTAGATTTCCTGAAAGCTTGTCTGGAGTTCCTTGATGCCAATATTGTGGTAAAGGGGGAGGAAAATCTGCCTAAAGAAGGGCTTTATACTTTTGTGTCCAACCATCCCCTGGGTGGGCAGGATGGAGTGGCACTGGGTTATGTCCTGGGCTCCTTTTATGGTGGCAAGGTGAAATATATGGTCAACGACCTGCTGATGAACCTGCACGGACTGGCGCCGCTTTGCATCCCCATCAACAAGACGGGAAAGCAGGCCAAAGACTTCCCCAGAATGGTGGAGGCGGGATTTGCTTCGGACAATCAGCTCATCATGTTTCCCGCAGGGCTTTGTTCGCGTAGGCAGAATGGGGTCATCCGTGACTTGGATTGGAAAAAGACCTTTATCGTGAAGAGTGTCGAAGCCCACCGTGATGTAGTTCCCATCCACTTCGAGGGGCGGAACTCCAACTTCTTTTATAATCTTGCCAATTTTTGTAAGATGTTGGGCATCAAGTTCAATATCGCCATGCTTTACCTGGCAGATGAAATGCTGAAGAATCGCCATAAAACATTTACCATCACCATAGGGAAGCCTATCCCCTGGCAAACTTTCGACAAATCGAAAAGCCCGGCCGGATGGGCGCAATATGTGAAGGATATTGTATATAAATTGTAGAGAGACCGTATTTATATTAAAGAAGAACTACTAACAGAAAAATATGGAAGATGTTATTGCACCGATAAGCAAGGAGCTGTTGAAAGCGGAGTTGACTGAGGAAAAGCGTCTGCGCATGACCAATAGAAGTCATAATCAGATATATATCATTACTGCCCAAGACTCTCCGAATACAATGAAGGAGATCGGCCGTTTGCGCGAGATTGCATTCCGTGCTGCGGGAGGAGGAACGGGCAAGTCTATGGATATTGATGAATATGACATCATGGACAACCCGTACAAGCAGTTGATTGTCTGGAATCCGGAAGCAGAAGAAATTTTGGGTGGATACCGTTATATCTTAGGTACGGATGTGCGTTTTGATGAACATGGTGCCCCTATTCTGGCAACTGCCATATGTTTAACTTTTCGGATAAGTTTTTGAAGGACTATCTTCCTACGACCATCGAGTTAGGACGTTCGTTCGTTACGTTGGAGTATCAGTCTACGCGTGCAGACAGTAAAGGTCTGTTTGCGTTGGATAATCTGTGGGATGGTTTGGGCGCACTGACCGTAGTCATGCCCAATGTGAAGTATTTCTTCGGAAAGGTGACTATGTATCCCAGCTATCATCGTCAGAGTCGTGATAAGATTCTTTATTTTCTTCGGAAACACTTTGCGGATAAGGACAACCTGATTACTCCGATGAAGCCGTTGCTTCTGGAATCGGACGAGAATGAATTGGCGGCTCTCTTCTGTAAAGACTCTTTTAAGGAAGACTATAAGATTTTGAATTGTGAAATCCGTAAGGCGGGGTATAATATTCCCCCGCTGGTGAATGCCTATATGAGTCTCAGCCCTACCATGCGTATGTTCGGTACAGCCATCAATTACGGTTTCGGAGATGTGGAGGAAACGGGTATCCTAATTGCCGTGGACGAGATTTTGGCAGAAAAGCGCATTCGCCACATCGAGTCGTTCATAGCGAGCGAACCGGAGGCGTGCAAGCTTACGTCGGGAGCAAATAAGGTTGTATCATAGGACTATCCGGAGGAATGTTTGTCGTCTGTTATACCGCTGGCAAGCTATTCCCGTTTATTTTCCTATATAAATCGAGTGCAAATACATCCGTCATTCCGGAGATGTAATCCAATACCGCCTGTATTCTTTCGTAGAGTGCAGGCGCTTTTATGTTGTACTGGCCCGATACGCGATTGATGAGCAGTTGCGAATATGCCTTTTCCGGAGAACGCACGGCGTCAATCATCAGTCGAGCAGGGTACTGATGATGCGGAAACCGGCAAGTTCAATGTCCAGTACATCGCGTGAACGGTAAATCCTCTTCAGGGAGATGTCTGCACAGTGCTTGTAGGCATTGGCTGGTACCTCGGATATATGGTTGATGAGGCTTCCTTCAAATTCTCCTTTCAGAATCTTTTCTTCATTGTCTACAAAGGCTTGCACGCATTCGCCGATAAGCAGTCCGATAACGCTGGAACGCAGATAGGCTATTTGTTCATTGGTGTCACTTACTATCTCCATCGTTTTGAGCCGGTGTGCTTGGCGCTCTTTCGAGAAATAAGAAAGAAGCAACTCTTTGGTTTCTTGTGTAGTCAGAATTTTCAGTTTGTGAGCATCCTCAATATCCATCATCTGGTAGCAGATGTCATCGGCGGCTTCCACCAGATAGACCAGCGGGTGGCGGGCATATTTCAACGGGGCATCGTTCTGCTTCTCCATACCCAACTCTTCTGCTATGCGGCGAAAACTTTCTTCCTCTGTGATGAAGAAACCGAATTTTGACTTTTTGCCTGCAAGACTCGATGAAAAGGGATATTTCACGATGCTTGCCAAGGTGGAGTAGGTGAGTACAAATCCTCCCTGTCGCCTTCCCTCAACTGGTGGGTAAGCAGGCGGAACGCATTTGCATTCCCTTCAAAGTGGGTAAGGTCCTCCCATTGGGAAGGTGTCAGTTGGCCCTTCAGGGACATTCCTTTTCCTTCAGAAAAAAGGTGGAAATAGCTCGTTCTCCCGAATGTCCGAAAGGAGGATTTCCCAAGTCTGTGCCAGGCAGGCGGCGGAAACGATGGACCTATTTCGGTGAGGTAGCTGTCTTGCAGTTCCGGACGGCGGGCAATGAGAGCTTTCGATACATCGTTGCCTAGTGAGCGGCCTACACATGATACTTCCAAGCTGTGTGTCAATCGGTTGTGGACGAATACACTACCGGGAAGAGGGAATACCTGGGTTTTGTTCTGCAGACGGCGGAAGGGAGCAGAGAAGACAAGGCGGTCATAGTCACGTTGGAATTCCGAGCGGTTTTCATGGCGTTCCTGGTGAAACTCTTCCAGTCCGAAGCGTTTGGCAGATATGAGCGTATTCCAATTCATCATGATGTTATTTGAGATTTGACGATTTACTATTTACGATTGAAGTTACTATTATTTAACTGCAAATGTATCACTATTTTGTATAAAAAGCCGTATTTTCGCCCAAGTTTATAGTAAAAGGAAGATGAATTGCGAAACTTGAATTACTCGAATTGTAAGAATAGAAGTAGCCCCAATCGTAAATAGTAAATCGTCAAATCGTAAATAACATCATGTTGAACGTACAAATCATCAATAAATCAAAGCATCCGCTTCCGGCTTATGCCACTGAGCTGTCTGCAGGAATGGATATCCGTGCAAACCTTAACGAACCTATTTCGCTGGCTCCGATGCAGCGGTGTCTGGTGCCTACGGGCCTTTATATCGCTCTTCCGGAAGGATTTGAGGCGCAAGTGCGTCCGCGTAGTGGATTGGCCATTAAGAAGGGGATTACCGTGCTGAACTCCCCTGGAACGATTGATGCCGATTACCGTGGTGAGGTTTGTATTATTCTCGTCAACCTTTCTGCAGAACCTTCGTCATCGAAGATGGGGAGAGGATTGCACAAATGGTGATAGCGCGTCACGAACAAGCTCTTTGGCAGGAAGTGGAAGTGCTGGATGAGACGGAGCGCGGTGCCGGAGGTTTCGGGCATACGGGTAAAAAATGAATGGATATTGTTCCGTTTTACGGGTTAAGAATTTATAATTAAATAGATGAGAATCAGAGTAAAAATAATACTTGCGTTGTTGATAGGTACCTTCTGCTTTACTACGTACGGAGTGCAGGCTGCCAACGTTCAAGCTTCAAAGGAGAAAATGAGCGGGTACGGTCGGTCTGAAAAGGCACGGAAGGAATTGAAGAAACGGAAGAAGTCGAAGAAAGCCGACGTTTCGCTCGTAAAGGAGCTTACCCCCGAACAGCAGCGCCGTTACGACTACTTCTTTCTTGAAGCCGCCCGTCTGAAAGTCCAAAAAGACTATGATGCGGCTTTCGATGTCCTGCAACATTGCCTGACGATAAACCCGAACGCATCATCGGCTTTGTATGAGATGGCCCAGTATTATATGTACCTCAAGCAGGTGCCGTTGGGACAAGCCGCCTTGGAAAAGGCGGTGGAGAATGCTCCCCATAATTACTGGTATGCCCAGGGACTTGCCAATCTGTATATGCAGCAAAACGAAACGGAGAGAGCCGCTGCCTTGTTGGAAAATATGGCGGTACGTTTCTCGGATAAGCTGGACCCGCTATACAACTTGCTGGAGATTTACAACCGCCAGGAAGAGTATGACAAAGTTATCGGTATACTGAACAAGCTCGAGGAACGGATGGGCAAGAATGAACAGCTCAGTATGGAGAAGTTCCGCATCTATCTGCAAAAGAAGGACGACAAGAGCGCCTTTCATGAAATAGAAAGTCTGGTAGAAGAGTATCCCAACGATATGCGCTATCAGGTTGTGCTGGGGGATGTCTATATGCAGAACGGGAAAAAGCAGGAAGCTTATGAGATTTACAAGAAGGTGCTGGCCGAAGAGCCGGACAATGCAATGGCCATGTACTCATTGGCTTCTTACTACGAAGAGACCGGACAGAAGGAGCTGTATGAACAGCAATTGGACACGCTGTTGCTGAACAAGAAAGTGGCTTCGGACACCAAACTGAATGTGATGCGGCAGTTCATCGTGCAGAACGAGCAGGCAGGCAAGGACAGTACACGTGTCATTACGCTCTTCAACCGCATCATGGAGCAGGAGCCGATGAGGCGCAATTACCTTTGCTGTATGCCCAATATCTTCTTTCCAAAGGAATGAACAAGGAGGCAGGGCCGGTTCTGCGCCAGGTTCTGGCGATAGACCCTACCAACACAGCGGCTCGTATGACATTGCTGGGGGAAGCTGTGCGCCAGGAGGATTACAAGGAAATAATGAATTTGTGCGAAGCCGGTGTGGAGTCCAATCCCGATATGTTGGAGTTCTATTTCTATCTGCCATTGCCTACAACCAGGCGGAACGGACGGATGATGCCCTTGCCATCTGTCAAAAGGCTTTGTCGCACGTCAAGGACGACAGCAAGAAGGAGGTCGTATCAGATTTTTATGCCATTATCGGTGATGCTTATCACACCAAGAATCTGCATGCGGAAGCTTATGCGGCTTATGATTCCGCTTTGGTGTACAATCCTTCAAACATCGGTGCCTTGAATAACTACGCATATTATCTTTCCGTGGAGCGCCGCGACTTGGACAAGGCGGAAGAGATGAGCTACAAGACAGTGAAAGCCGAGCCGAACAATTCCACCTATCTCGATACATATGCATGGATATTGTTTGTTAAAGGTAATTATGCCGAGGCGCGTCTCTACATAGATGAGGCGATAAAGAATGATAAAGATAGCAGTGACGTGGTCTTGGAACATTGCGGAGATATCTATTACATGACTGGCGATGCGGAAGGTGCCTTGAAATACTGGAAACAAGCCTGGGATAAGGGCAATCGCTCTGATACGTTGAAACAGAAAATACAAAAAAAGAAATATATATCAGATGAAACTAAACCTGCTGAATGATATGGCAAGGATATGCCGCCTGTTGTCCTTGCTGTTGTTGCTGGCTGTGGGGCTTGCCGGTTGCAAGACTTCGCGTCACTCAAGTTCTCTGTCCGGAGAATCTGCCTGCCTTTCCTCCAAAGTGCAGCTGACGGTACCCCATAAAGATGCCACCCTTACTGTGAACGGTACGATGAAGTTGAAGAAGGAAGAATGCATGCAGATTTCCTTTCTGATGCCGATACTTCGTACGGAGGTGGCACGTATGGAAGTCACCCCGGATGAGATTCTGTTGGTAGACCGTATGGGAAAACGTTATGTCCGTGCAACACGTAAGGAACTGAAGGATGTGCTGCCCAAGAAGGCGGATTTTGCCCATTTGGAGAAACTGCTTTATGCTGCTTCCAAACCCAATGGCAAGAAGGTGCTTACCGGCAAGGAACTCGGGATACCCTCTCTGGAAAAGGGAAAGATTGAACTTTCCAACTTCTCGGATAAGCCTTTTGCACTGACTCCTACCCAGCTCTCACAGAAATATAAAGAGGTGGAGCTGGAAGAACTGCTGGAAATGCTGATGGACCTTTGATTAGTTGATAATTGTCAGATAATCCCTCATAACTTATAACTCATAACTTATGAAGCTTCTCCTTCTCTTCTTTCTCCTCCTTTTGCCGGTTTCTCCGCTCCTAGCCCAGTCCAACAAGCTGATTAAGGAACTGGAAAGCAAGCGTGGTGCCTTGCAGAAACAGATAGCAGAGTCGGAAACGCTGTTGATAACCACCAAGAAGGATGTGGGAAGCCAGTTGAACGGTCTTGCTGCACTGACCGGACAGATAGAAGAGCGCAAACGCTATATTCTGACTATCAATAATGATGTGGAATCCATAGAGCGCGAGTTGTCTTCATTAGAACGTCAGTTGACCCGCCTGCAACGTGACCTAAGGGACAAGAAGAAGAAATACGAATCGTCCGTTCAATATTTGTATAAGAACCGCTCCATTGAAGAGAAGCTGATGTTCATTTTCTCTGCCAAGAGCCTGGCACAGACCTATCGACGCATGCGCTATGTACGTGAATATGCTACTTATCAGCGCCTGCAAGGCGAGGAAGTGTTGAAAAAGCAGGAGCAGGTGAACCGTAAGAAGACTGAGCTTCAGCAAGTGAAGGTTGCCAAGGAAGGATTGTTGAAAGAACGTGAAGAGGAGAAAGTCAAGCTGGAAGCGCAGGAGAAGGAACAAAAGTTGTTGGTAGCCAATCTGAAAAAGAAACAGCGGGGCTTACAGAACGAACTGAATAAGAAACGCCGTGAAGCCAATCAGCTCAATGCACGCATTGACCGTCTGATAGCGGAAGAAATAGAGAAAGCGCGTAAGCGTGCGGCAGAAGAAGCGCGCCGTGAGGCAGCCGCACGTAAAAAGGCTGGTGAAAAAAACGAAAAAACGGCAACTGCCTCTACGCCCGCAAAGCCGAAGGCACAGCCTTTGGAAACTTACTCCATGAGTAAGGCAGACCGTGAATTATCAGGGAACTTTGCTAATAATCGCGGTAAGTTGCCGATGCCCATCACCGGCGCGTATATCATTACCAGCCATTACGGCCAGTATTCTGTGGAAGGTTTGCGCAATGTCAAGCTGGACAATAAGGGCATCGATATACAAGGGAAACCGGGTGCCCAAGCCCGTGCCATCTTCAATGGTAAAGTGGCGGCTGTCTTTAAACTGAACGGACTGTTCAATATCCTTGTCCGTCACGGGAATTATATATCAGTCTATTGCAACTTGTCATCGGCCTCGGTGAAGCAGGGCGATGATGTTACCACCAAACAGACTCTCGGACAAATCTTCTCGGATGGGGCCGACAATGGTCGTACGGTGCTACACTTCCAATTGAGGAAAGAGAAGGAAAAACTGAATCCGGAGCCGTGGCTGAACAGATAATGATAATTTAAATTTTTACTTCTTCCAGCAGCTCCAGATACATCCCTATCGCCTCCTCTATCTCCTTGACAAAGATAAATTCATCGGCAGTGTGTGAACGGGCACTTTTCCCCGGTCCCATCTTCAGAGAAGAGAATGGCATCAGTGCCTGGTCGGACAAGGTCGGTGAGCCGAAAGGAGTACGTTTCATGGCAATAGCCTTTTGCACTACCGGATGCTCCGGAGCTACGTGTGAAGAGCTTAGCCGGAAGGAGCGGGCTTTGGCTTCACACGTGATGTGTTTCTGTATTTCATCGAATAGCTCCTGATTGCTATAACACTCGTTGCTGCGAATGTCTACGACAAAAGTACAACGGTCGGGAATGACGTTATGCTGTGTACCGGCGTTTACCATGGTTACGCTCATCTTCACGGGACCCAGCAGGGAAGATTCTTTTGGGAAACGGTAATCACGAAACCAGGCAATATCATCCAATACCTTATATATAGCATTATCTCCCTCGTTTCGGGCTGCATGTCCCGATTTTCCGGTAGCAGTTACGTCCAGCACCATCAATCCTTTTTCTGCAATGGCAGGTTGCATCTCTGTCGGCTCGCCTACAATGGCAAACTGTATGGGAGGGAGTTCCGGCAATACGCATTCTATTCCCCCCTTGCCTGATACTTCCTCCTCACACGAGGCAAGATATATCAGATTGTAGGCCTGAGTGGTGCGGCACAATGTCAGGAATACTTGCAGCAGGCTGACTACACTGGCTCCGGCATCGTTGCTGCCCAGCCCGTAGAGCTTTCCATTACTTTCCAGCGTTGGTTTGAAAGGATCTTTCCGCCACCCGTTGACGGGTTTTACGGTGTCGATATGGGAATTCAGCAGCAAGGTCGGTTTCTTTAAGTCGAACATCGGGCTGAGGCACCATACATTGTTGCCTTTACGTCCTGTTGCCATGCCTTGCATTTCGATATAGTTCTGCAGATAATCTGCCGCCTTCTCCTCGTCGCGGCTCAAGGAAGGAATGGCTATCAGTGATTTGAGCAATCCGATTGCTTCGGAAGTTAAAGTCGGTATATCGTAAATCATATTCGGTAAATAAATAATCTGGCCGCAAACTTACGGATAAAAAATGAAAAGGACGCCAAACCGACGTCCTTTCTGTTTTTTCAATATTGTTTAGAAGAAGCAACTGAGTGATATCATCAAGTTGCGGTTTTTGTTGCCTGAATCTTTAATGTTCTCTACCAGTCCCCAGTCATAACCGATGGAAATCTGATATTTCTGACTGAATTCGACTCCGGCTTTTAATCCGAGACCGAAATCAAAACGCTTCATGGCATCATCCCCGAATACATTGGTGGAGTTATCATCAAACTCATATTCGTCAAGAATATCTCCTTCTGCCTTGGCTTTGCCAAAAAGACCGATGGCTAAATAAGGACCGGCATTGCCGAATATGGCAAAGTTCTCATTCACTGCATATTTATAGCCAATGTGTACAGGAATTTCCAGGTAGTAGGGATTGAACTTGATAGAAGCAGCAGAGCCTCCGTCTATTTTGGCTCCTTTCAGCGTAAGTAATGCACCCATATCGAGGTAGACTCCTTCTGAAATTTGAGGCAATCCTACTTCAGCCTTTACCCCAGCATGAAAGCCTATTTTACTGTCGAAACCGGTAATGGAGAAGTTACTGGAGTTCATGCCGACTGTTGCTCCCCATCTGAGGTTGTCTTGAGCATTGATGCTTGCTAAACCTATGGTCAGCATAGCCATTAAAAGCAATACTTTTTTCATGTTCATTGAATTTGATTTAGTTTGTATATCACCACAAATATATAGATATTTAATATATTTCTATTGTTTTAATGGTAAAGAAAGTATCTTTTGTGGATAATTTGCTAACGGATGGTCGGATACTTTAAAGGTAAAGTTTGAATAATTACCCGCTAATATCAAATTAGTTTCAAATGAAACCACTACCTTTGTACCGTATTTACCAATATCAAAAGTTATGACTTATCATCATTTATCTGTCCTGGTGCATCGCCAGGCAGAGAAGTATGGAGACAAAATAGCCCTGAAATACAGGGACTATGAAACTGCACAATGGATACCCATCTCTTGGAAAGAGTTCTCACAGACTGTACGCCGGACTGCCAATGCAATGGTGGCTTTGGGAATAGAGCCACAAGAGAATATCGGTATCTTCTCGCAGAATAAACCCGAATGTCTCTTTACTGATTTCGGTGCATTCGCCAACCGGGCGGTGACTATACCTTTGTATGCTACCAGCTCACCGGCCCAGGCACAGTATATCATCAACGATGCACAGATACGTTATCTGTTTGTAGGCGAGCAGTTCCAGTACGATGCCGCTTTCAGCGTGTTCGGATTTTGCCAGTCTCTGCAGCAGCTCATCATCTTCGACCGTGCTGTGGTGAAAGATCCGCGCGACATGACTTCCATCTATTTTGATGAATTTATGGCAATGGATGAAGAGTTGCAGCACAATGCCATTGTAGAAGAACGTACAGCAGCTGCCTCAGATGATGACCTCGCCAATATCCTTTATACTTCCGGTACTACCGGTGAGCCGAAAGGTGTCATGCTCCATCATTTCAATTATAGAGAGGCTTTCCGCATTCATGATATCCGATTGCCTTTCATGACAGACCAGGATGTTTCCATGAACTTCCTTCCGCTGACCCATGTATTCGAAAAGGCATGGACCTACCTTTGTATACATCGGGGAGTGCAGGTCTGCATCAATCTCCGTCCACAAGATATCCAAACTACTATTAAAGAGATACGCCCTACACTGATGTGCAGTGTACCCCGTTTTTGGGAGAAAGTCTATGCCGGTGTGCAGGAGAAGATTTCCCAGGAAACCGGTCTGCGTAAGGCGATGATGTTGGATGCCATCAAGGTGGGCAGGACGCATAACATTGATTATTTGCGCCAAGGAAAGACTCCTCCGATGATGCTTCATCTGAAATACAAGTTCTACGAAAAGACCATTTATGCTCTGCTGAAGAAGACGATAGGTATTGAGAACGGTAATTTCTTTCCTACGGCAGGTGCTGCTGTGCCCGATGAAATCTGCGAGTTTGTGCATTCTGTAGGTATAAACATGGTGGTGGGCTATGGTCTGACGGAATCTACGGCTACCGTTTCCTGCTTCCTCAACGAAGGCTATGAGATTGGTTCCGTAGGTACGGTGATGCCTGATGTGGAGGTGAAGATTGGCGAGAACAACGAGATACTTCTTCGTGGTAAGACTATCACTACCGGCTACTACAAGAAACCGGAGGCAACGGCTGCTGCCATCGACCGTGACGGTTGGTTCCACACGGGTGATGCCGGTTATTTGAAGGATAGCATCTGTATCTGACGGAGCGTATCAAAGACTTGTTCAAGACCTCCAACGGAAAATACATTTCGCCGCAGGCATTGGAAACGAAGCTGGCTATTGACCGTTACATTGACCAGATTGCTGTCATTGCCGATGAGCGTAAGTTTGTTTCCGCTTTGATAGTTCCCGTTTATGGCTTTGTGAAGGATTATGCCAAGGAGAAAGGCATTGCATACAGCAATATGGATGAGTTACTGCAACATCCCAAGATACAGGCGTTGTTCCGTGCCCGTATCGATACCTTGCAGCAGCAATTTGCCCATTATGAGCAAGTGAAGCGCTTCACGCTCCTGACCGAACCGTTCAGCATGGAGCGTGGCGAGCTGACGAACACGCTGAAGCTGAAACGCTCTGTAGTGGCAAAGAACTACAAGGGGCTGATTGACAAGATGTACGAGGAATAGATTTCCATTTGTTTGTTTTTGAACCGTCCGACTTGGAGTGAATTATTTTCATTCCGGGCCGGACGGTTTGTTTTATGTATGGACTTGCCCTTGGCAGATAGGACTCTCGAGTATGTGCACGTTAGTTAGGCTTAAAAAACAGCCTGGTAGATAAATGGGGATTTATCATTTCAAAACAGCTTCTTCAAAGATAAAGGGGAAGAACCGTCTGTCATCTGTCACGGGATTCAAGCACGTAGTCCGGAACGCTCCCCTTGTTCAGTCCGTCTTTCCCCGTTGCTTTATCCCTCAAACGCTTGGTGTCTGTCCCCGAAACAGCCTTTGTTCATTGTCGGCTCACTCGGGTGAACAAATCAGCTCACTATGGTGAACAACTCCATTCACTATAGTGAACGAGTCAGACCACTATAGTGAGCCGCTCAGAAACTCAAAGCCTCTATAAGACAAAGAAGCGGACACAACAAGAGAAAGAAGGGGACGAGACAAGAGAAAGCAAGGGAACGGGACAGACCGAACACCGGTGAGGGCAAAATTTGCCCTCACCCTTTTTATTTGCCCTCACTCACCCATGTAATGCCGATGAACAGGGCGGTTCGGGAAGTGAGTGAGGGCGGTGAGGGCAACATTAAGAAAATCGTATTAGTTTTTCCTTCTTCTTCCGAACCCGATTAACTTTTATTAGCAAAGAAACTTCTGTTTCTCGATAGGGTTGCGGTTCTCTACCCGGTTTTATATACGAAGCTTAAAAAGAAATCTGCAGAATAAGAGACATTTTAATAAGCTCGAGTATTAACCGTAACATTCTAATAGCCTATGTAGCATACAAAAAGAAACAAATGAGATTGACATTCAACCCTGCTTGTCAATCGGAAAGACAGACCCCATCAGAATCTGTTTATTAACTTAACACACATTTAATCTAATATTTATTTTCCGAAAAACAGCTTATGAAAAAAAGAATTATGCTGACCTTGGTTTGCCTGCTGGCAGCCATCGGTTGGGTAGCAGCCCAAAATTCCCCCATTACCGGTATCGTTATTTCAGCTGAGGACAATGAACCGATTATCGGAGCTTCCGTATTGGTAAAAGGAAGCACTACCGGAGCCGTAACGGATTTAGACGGCAAATTCACTATTACAGATGCGCCCGCAGGTGCGAAAATCCTGCAAGTGTCTTTCGTAGGTATGATAACACAAGAAGTTCCCATCACTCCGGGGACGATAAGAGTCACATTAAAGAATGATGCCAAGCTGCTGGATGAAGTGGTGGTAACGGCATTGGGTATCGCAAAGAAAGAAAAATCACTGACTTACTCTACTCAGGTAGTAAACGGTGATGAATTGGCACGCGTGAAAGACCCCAATATGATGAACGCATTGGCCGGTAAGACGGCAGGTGTGCAGATTAATAAGAGTTCTTCCGGTTTGGGAGGTTCTTCTAAAGTGATTATTCGTGGTAACCGTTCTGTAAGCGGAAGTAACCAGCCGTTGTATGTGATAGACGGTGTACCGTTCGGTTCATCTACCAACGAAAATACCTCAACTACTATCGGCGGAGACAACGACAGTGGTAACTACGACCGTGGCGACGGTATTTCCAATCTGAATCCCGATGATATTGAGAGCATGAACATATTGAAAGGCCCTGCCGCAGCTGCACTTTACGGTAGTTCGGCTGCCAATGGTGTGGTGATTATTACCACTAAGAAGGGCAAGGAAGGACGCGCCAGTATCAGTTTCAATACCAGCACCACTTTCGATATAGCTGCATACGGTATTCCCGAATTCCAGAATCACTATACGGGTGTGTCAACCAGTTGGGGCAGTGATATCAAAGGTAGTCCCGACTATACAGACGATTTCTTCAAAACAGGTGTCACTACTATCAACTCGCTCTCGTTGAGCATGGGTTCGCAAGCTATGCAAACTTACTTTTCCTATGCTAATACTTACGGCAAGGGCGTGGTGGAAGGTAATAGCTTGGTGAAGCATAATTTCAATTTTCGCGAAACTGCCAACTTCCTCAATAACAAACTGACTGTTGATGCCAATATCAATGCGATGTATCAAAGGGGGAACAACCGTACTACTTCGGGAGGTTATTACATGAATCCTTTGGTAGGTCTTTATCACTTCCCGCGTGGTGGTGTTGAAGGTGGAAAGGACTTTAACTACTACAAAGATAATTATCAGATTCTTAATGCCGGTCGTAACATAATGGACCAGAACTGGTATAAATCTCAAGGTACTGATATGGAGCAGAATCCCTATTGGTTGATTAATAAGGTTCCGAATGAGGATACCCGTTATCGTACATTGTTGAATCTGAGTGTGAAGTATAAGTTCAATGACCTGTTCAGTATACAGGCTCGTGGTAGTGCCGACTATGTTGTAGACAAGAACAATACACGTATGTATGCAGGTACCAGCCCGGTGTTGTGTGGTATGAATCCGGCTGGAACAGGAACTAACGGTCGTTACATCTACGGTGAATCAAGTAGCCTTTCTTCTTATGGGGATGTTTTGTTTACTTATCAACAGCAATTCACTAACTTCAGTGTCAATGCTTCGGTAGGTGCCAGCATCAACGATTATACAGGAAACGGTACAGGTTTCGATTCCTATCCGGGTATACTCTCTGTGCCCAACGTATTCACTATGCAGAACTGCTCCTTGAACAAGGCTCATTGACCGATTGGAAAACCCATACTCAAAGCCAGAGTGTGTTCTTCACCGGTCAGGTAGGCTTCAAAGATCAGATTTATGTGGACGTGACAGCACGTAACGACTGGACTTCAACATTGGCATTTACCAAATACAAAAACAAAGGCTTTTTCTATCCGTCAGTAGGTGTGACATGGTTGCTGAACGAAACATTGAAATTACCTTCTTGGATTGATTTAGGTAAGATTCGCGGTGCATGGTCGAAGGTGGGTAACGGTTTGAATACTTATACTTCAAATCCTCTCAACTCCATTACAAAGAGTGGTAGCATCAATTTCAACAGTACAGCTCCGTTTGCAGAACTGAAACCGGAAATGACTACTTCCATTGAGTTTGGTACTGAGTGGCGCTTTTTCAATAGCCGCTTGGAGTTCGACTTCACTTATTATAAGACTAATACAAAGAATCAACTCTTTACGTTGGATGCTCCGTCAGGTTCACAATACGCCCGATATTACATCAATGCCGGTGATATTCAGAATACCGGTGTCGAAGTTATGTTGAATGGAACTCCTGTCATGACTAAGGATTTCCGCTGGAAAACCGGTGTTAACTTTGCAACCAATAAGAACGAAGCAAAGGCACTGGCTGGTGATGACTTTGGTTATTTTACATTTAGCGGTGGCGAAAGTAACAATGTATGGAGTCGTTTAGAAGTAGGTGGTTCGTTTGGTGACATTTACGGTACTACTTTTGTACGTGACGAAAAAGGCAATATTCAGTATGAACCTGCAAAAGAAGGACAAAAAGATAGTGATAGACTTCCATTGGTGGACAAGACAAATCCGGTGAAACTGGGTAATTCTACTCCTGATTTTAACTTGGGGTGGAGCAATACAATCACGTGGAAGGACTTCTCTCTTTACTTCTTGATTGATGGACGTTTTGGAGGTGAAGTGATGTCTTTGACGGAAGCCGACCTCGATCAGCAGGGAGTAAGCAAGGCAACGGGTGATGCTCGTGACCGTGGTTACGTGATGCTGGAAGGCCGTCAAATTACAGATGTGGAAGGCTTCTATAATCAGGTTGGTGGCCGTGCGGGTGTGACCGAGCATTATATGTACAGTGCTACCAACATACGTTTGCGCGAACTTTCCATTGGCTATAGTCTGCCTCAGGCTTGGTTGGCAAAGACTGGTGTCATTAAGAACGCACAGGTTTCACTTGTAGGCCGCAACCTGTTCTTCTTCAAGAACAATGCTCCATATGATCCTGATGGCATGCTTTCTACCAGCAACCGTCTACAAGGAGTTGATGTGTTTGGTATGCTACCAACCGTTCGATTGGGTTCAACTTGAAAGTTAATTTTTAAACAGTAGATATGATTATGAAAAATATATTTAGACTTACAGCTGTAGCGCTGCTGGCAGCTACCTTATTCTCGGCATGTACGGGAGCGTTCGAGGATATGAACACTAATCCGAAGGGAGTGAGCGATGAAGAACTAAAACAAGATAACAACTACATTGGTATGCACTTCATTCCCATGATGCAGTCTATCTATTATAATAAAAATGCAGGTGTCAATGTATGGGAATATCAGCTTATTCAAAATTTGAATGCCGATTTGTGGTCAGGCTATATCAGTACGGCTACTGCATTTGCCGGCAATGTAAGTAATGTGACCTATGCCATGAATGCAGGATGGAATGACAACTGTTGGGATTATGCTTATAGAAACGTAATGGTGGAAAGCTTGAAAATCACCAACAAGTGCAAAGACGATATGGAGACGTATGCCCATTTCGAGGCTATCAATACCATCTGCCGCGTAATAGCTATGTCGCGTCTTGCCGACCAATACGGATGTATTATCTATTCTCACTATGGCGAATCGGTACTGGTGGTGAGTATGATTCAGGACAGGATGCTTATAAAAAATTCTTTGAAGAATTGAAAGAAGCTGCAGACGTGCTGCGTACTGCTAAAGAAAAGGATGTGGCTTCGTTTATGATGTTTGATTATGCCTATGGAGGTAACTTGAACAAATGGGCGCAGTTGTGTAACACCATTCGTTTGCGTTTGGCCATGCGTATTGTGAAGTATGATGCTGCTTGGGCAAAAAGTGAGGCGGAAGCTGCATGAACGATAGTAATGGATTGATTGAAACCAATGATGCTAATTTCGGCATTGCAGGAAACGGTTATGTCAATCCGCTTTACGGTATTGCATTCAACTATGGAGATGGTGTTTTAGGCGCTAATATTCCTTCTATCTTGTCTGGTATGGGCGATGCGCGTCTTGATAAGTATGCTACACAGAACAGCAAGAGTGAATATTTTGGTATTCGTCTTGGTATTAAAGGACTGGAAGAAGAAGGGTTTTCGGATGCCTATAAGGCGATTGTAAGTCGACCCAACTTGACAGAAACCTCTCCTGCTATTTTGGCAACTGCTGCCGAAACCATTTTGTTGGAAGCCGAAGCTGCTTTGCGTGGTTGGGATGTAAATGGTAAGGGCACCGCTCAGAGCTTGTATGAAAAGGGTATACGGACATCGTTCGAACAATGGGGAGCCGCTGTGGGCGATTATTTAAGCAGTACGACTACTGCTGCAGCGTATGTAGACCCCGTTATTCCCGCTGCCAGCATTGAAGGCCAGAGCAAGGTGACTGCTAAATGGGACGAGTCTTTGAGTAACGAGGAAAAATTTGCTAAGATTGCCACACAACGCTGGATTGCTATTTATCCTGAAGGTATGAATGGCTGGGCTGAGATACGTCGCACTGGTTATCCCAAATTATTCCCGGTAATGGTGAACTACAGTCAAGGTGAGATTGATACAGATCTTGGCCCACGCCGTTTACCCTTCACCATCAATGAAAAAGGCAATAATCCTACCGGTTATGCCAAAGCCGTCGAAATGTTGGGCGGACCGGACAATGGCGGTACTCGCATCTTCTGGGATGTAGATAAACCGAACTTCTAATCCGCATTATTATCATAGAGATTAAGTGATGAGGACTTTTTGAAGCATGTTTTTTTAAGGGGAAGTATGAAAAACATATTTCATATTTCCCTTTATGTATTTTTTGTTTAATATAATAATTGATTATTATGAATTCAAAATATCTCGTGAATGGCTTGTTTATATTATGCTATTCTATGTTTTTAATGTTTATGAGCGCTTGTTATAATGAGTTGGAAACTGTTGACTTTGAAGAACAAGAAGAACAGCAAAGCGTTTCAATAGAAGATGGTATGTGTATAATCCAATCACTTGGATTCGATACTTTAGATGTGGTAGAGTTGAAGTCAGGTTATCTTATTCAAGGTGATATATACCTTGAAAAAAGTAAACTTGTCACTTATAGTCAACCACAAACAAGGCAGGCTTATCATACTACCGGTTTAATTGGTCACCCCAAACAAAGAGCAATTACCGTTGGTGTTGATAGCTCGATACCTGCATCAGGTGTGGATGATTGGCGAGATGAAATACAGGAAGCCATCAATCTGTGGAATCTTCTTAGTAACCTTAAAATGACTTATACTACAGCTGCCAATCCGGATATACTCATCCGTAGTGATGCTAGCGCTCCTTTACCGAACAATACTATTGCGGCAGGCTCTTGGCCTATGAATGGAAACCAGGTTCCTCTATTTGGATAAATTTGGATTATGATTATAACAAAACCATTCCAAGACTTCAGAAGATATATAATATGGTACATGAGTTGGGACATTGCTTCGGACTAAGGCATACAAATTGGAAATCATTGGGTGAATCTGTGCCCAATGGTATTACTGGAACTTTTGATTCAGATCCCTATTCTGTGATGAATGGAGGAACTGCCGAATATCAATGGTCTGGGTTTAGTGAGGGAGATAAATCAGCGATAAGTTATTTGTATCCTCGATTTTTTGAAGGAGATTTTGTTAATTACCCAACAGAGGTAAAGCGCTTTGGAGTTGACGTGTATATGGTACGTGTTGTCGGCAATCACCCTATTCTGAAATATGAATGGGGGACTACAGGGCATGTTTTTGCTTGCTTCCGAAGGAGATGCTGCTAAAGTTATTTTTGGTAGTCCTGTAACTTCTGAACTTAGGGCATATGTTACTACTGTATATGGAGAAACTTATTGTATTAGTAGAGAGTATGCCACTCAAACAACTATTCAAAGACTTGTTGAAAATTGAGATTAGGCATAGTTCCTCATATATTTGTACTAATTTTCTTCTCCTTTATGCTTTAATCACCTTATAACTTAATAATTATAATATGATGAAGAATGTAATAAAACTTATCTTTTTGCTTTTTGATTTAGTTATCGGTTGCTGCGTTTTGCTTCATGCCCAGGTAGATGAAAAGTTGAAAGCCGACATCGTCAGCACGGGCTACGTGCACAGTCCGTTACCGCTCGACGAGACAAAGGCTTTCGAAACATTCGGCTTGAAAAAGAAAGTGTTGGAAACTGTGATGCTGTGTGATATGGAGGATTTCTCCAAATGGTCGCACAAGGGCATCGGTAAGATTGGTTTGACTGACGAACGGAGCAAGTCCGGCAAGTACAGCCTGCGCCTGGAAGCGCCCGCCCATCCGGAAAAGATTCTCGGCTGGGGGTTGGGACGCGGTACTTGCATGGCCTCTTATGATATAGGAGGTGTGAACTGGGAAGGTTACAACCGCCTGAAGTTCTATATCTATCCCACGTGCGAAGGAGCACGTAGCATCTACCTCAACCTTTATGTGGAGAATGACGGAGAAATAAAAGTACCCGACATTTACGGTCGGGAAGCTACCACGAAATCAATCTGAAAAATAACCAATGGAACGAATGCTTCGTCGAGATGTCTGGACTGGCGCGCGACAAGGTAACCAAGATTTCATTTGCCATCGAAGTGTTCGGCAAAGAACGTACTATGGGCGACTTCCTTCGCTTCGATGTAGATGCCGTGGAACTTCAGAAGGTGGAGAACCCGGAAACCGTGAAAGGCTGGATGCCTGCACAGAACCGCATCATCTTCTCTACTACCGGTTATAGTATAGAGAGCCCCAAAAGCGCCATTGTCAATGTGGAAAAGCACGGCGGACAGTTCCAGTTGAAGGATGCCGCTACGCAGGCCATTGTTTATACCGGTCCCGTCCGTAAGGAAAAGACCGGCCTGGGAGAGTTCGAGACAATAGACTTCTCGGACTTCAAGACACAAGGCCGTTACGTCATTCAGGTAGGGGATGTCACCACCTTGCCTTTCTATATCCATCAGGATGTGTGGGATGATTCTGCCTGGCGTATGGTGAACTTCCTGTTCTGCGAGCGTTGCGGTTATCCCGTTCCCGGAAAGCACGGGGCTTGTCATAATGACCTGCATGCCACTTACAACGGACATATCATTCATATAAACGGAGGATGGCACGATGCCGCCGATATGTCCCAACAGACCTTACAGACGGGAGAGATAGCCTATTCCTTGCTCTTGATGGCCGAACGTGCCAAAGAAAAAGGCAATATAGACTTGTACAACCGCCTGATGGAAGAGGCTTTGTGGGGAATGGACTATGTGATGAAGACCCGTCTGGGCGATGGCTACCGTGCACAGACATGGGGCACCAACCTATGGACCGACGGTAAGGTGGGCACCGACGATGATGCCGGTCGCCGCGAACTGCTTGTCCATAACGGAGCTTTGGAGAATTTCCTGCTTGCAGGAATTGAAGCGTATGCCTCCATGAGGATTGAAAATGACGAGGCGCTTAAGGGTAATCTGAAAAAGATTGCAAAGGAAGACTTCGGCTATGCCATGAAGCGCTTCAACGAACTTGGCTTTGCCGAGCTGATAAAAAAGGGTGGGGGACATGCCGCCATGGCATCCGAGAGCCAGTACCACGCCAACATCTCATGGGCGGCCAGCATGCTCTATAAGCTGACCGGTGAACAGCAGTATGCCGATGAGGCTGTAAAAGCCATCCGCTACACCTTGCAGTGCCAGCGCACCGAACCGTTGAAAGACAAAGACAAGACCTGTGGCTTCTTCTATCGCGATTTGGCAAAGAAGTCCATTGTACACTATACTCATCAGTCTCGCGATTATGCCTACATGGAAGCCTTGCCGCCCTCTGCGAAACGCAGCCCCGTCATGCCGAGTATGAGCAGTGGATTCGTGCCATGAAACTCTATGGCGGTTATCTGAAGAACATCATGAAGTATGTATATCCTTATGGAATGGTGCCCAGCGGCATCTATCACAAGGATGAAGTGAAGACTCCGTCAACTTCTACGCCGTCCAGGTAGGCATTCGCAGTGGTGCTGCGAAGGATTTCAAAGAACAGCTCGAGAACGGTATCCGTCTGGATAAGGAGCATTACTTGCGTATATTCCCCGTCTGGTTCTCGTTCAAAGGAAATATTGCCGTACATTTGTCTACCGGAAAAGCAGCAGCCATCTGCGCCAGAGTGTTGAAGGACAAGGAACTGAAAGACATTGCCGAACAGCAGCTCTTCTGGGTTGTAGGCAGGAATCCTTTCGGACAGTCCATGATTTATGGGGAGGGCAGCAACTATCCGCAGCTCTATACGGCACTGCCTGGAGAAACGGTAGGAGAGATACCCGTAGGTATGCAGTCTTATTTCAATGAAGATGCTCCCTACTGGCCGCAGTTCAATACGGCTACTTATAAGGAAGTCTGGGGCTCTTCGGCTGCCAGATGGCTGATGTTGGTTTCCGAATTCTAAAGCAAGATGATATGAGTGACAAGACTGTTTATTCACGGCGCAATCCGGCCATTGACATGCTGAGGGCGTTGACCATGTTCACCATGATTTTCGTCAATGACTTCTGGAAAGTGCATGACGTACCCCATTGGCTGGAACATGCCGTTTATGGTGAAGACTTTATGGGACTGGCGGATATTGTATTCCCCTGCTTCTTGTTTGCAGTGGGAATGTCCATACCATACGCCATCGAACGCAGATATGCCAAAGGTTTTTCGGCAGAATCCACCTTAGGACATATCCTTTCCCGCACCTTTGCTTTGCTGGTGATGGGGCATTCATCACGAACTCGGAGTTCCGGCTTTCACCGGAAGCTCCCTATCCGATAGGAGTATATTGGTTCTTGATGGCCATAGGCTTTATCGGCGTGTGGAACCAATATCCGAAACCGGCTTCCGGTACTCAGAAGAACCTTTTCCGTGCTTTCAAGATAATCGGCGTATTGGTTCTTCTCTACCTTGCCTTTACCTTCCGCAATCCGCAGGGAGGTGTATTCGGGGCTTATTGGGGAATATTGGGCTCCATCGGCTGGACCTATCTGGTATGTGCCGTAATCTATATCTTCAGCCGTGACCGGTTGCAGTATCTGCTGCCTGCCTGGGGTGCCTTTATCCTGATATGCCTGCTGGGTACGCCTTTGCGCGAGGGCTTTGGCGGTGAGGCTATCCTTGCCTTTCCCGAACGCAACTTCTATCAGGGCATGTTGTCCATCCTGCATATCGGCAACGGGGCTTTGCCCGCATTTACAATGGGAGGTGTCATCCTTTCCATTCTCAGCGCCCGCTATGCCGGCAAGGGTGACGGCTGGAAACTCCGCAATGGGCTGACAGTTGCCGTTCTGCTTCTGCTGGTCGGAATTGGGACACACCATTTCTGGATTGTGGCCAAGATGGGTGGCACTCCTCCCTGGGTGTTCTATGTGACTGCCATTTCCGTGGGGCTCTACACACTGCTCAGCTATCTGGTCAGCCATCAGGTCACAGGTTGGTTCAACCTGATACGCCCTGCCGGAACGGCTACGCTGACCACTTATCTGGTGCCTTATGTCTTCTATGGCTTTGCTGATGTGACCGGTGTTGTCCTGCCGGACTGGTTCACACATGGATTCATGGGGCTGGTCAACTGCCTTTGTTTTGCCTTTGTGGTAATCGGCGTTACCTGGGTGATGGAAAACTGCATGTTAAACTTAAAATTTAGATAGAATGAAAAAGAGCTTTTTACCTGCATTCTTGCTGCTGTTCCTTGCGCTGGGCATGTTCTCGTGCCAGCAGGGAGCTAAGGAAACAACCAAGGAATATCCCATGTTCTGGACGTGGCTGGACTATCGTCCCGGCATGAACTTCGACTCCATCTGCCAAGTGATGAACGACATCGGCATGGATGGAATTATGCTGAATGCGCCGACTCCCGACGATTACCGGGCTGCCATACCGGTTGCCCATAAACACGGAATCGAAGTGTATGCCTGGTTATGGACCATGAATCTGGAACATGACCGTGACAAGATATTGAAGGAGCATCCCGAATGGTTCAGCGTGAATCGTAACGGCAAGAGCCTGGCAGACACTACCGCCTATGTAGGCTATTACAAGTTTCTCTGCCCGGCATTGCCCGAAGTCCGCGAGTTCATCAAGGAAAAAATCAAGGCCTACTGCGAAGTGGAAGGCTTGAATGGCATTGCCATCGACTATCATCGTTTTGTGGATGTGGTGCTTCCCACCACCTTGTGGCCCCATTATGGCATTGTGCAGGACCGTGAATATGCTGCGTGGGATTACGGTTACCATCCGGAAATGCTCAGGTTGTTCAAGGAGCAGTACGGTTATGACCCCCGCGAGCAGAAAGATCCTTCCCTCGATGTGAAGTGGCGCCAGTTCCGTTGCGACCAGATAACCGAAGTGGCCAATATGATTGCCGAAGTGGTGCACTCCTACGGCAAGACAATGGCTGCCTCCCCGTTCCCCACCCCGAAGATGGCTTCACGCATGGTGCGCCAGGACTGGGGCAAATGGAATCTCGACATCGTGTTCCCGATGGTTTACCATACCTTCTATACGGGCGATGCCAGCTTCATTTCCGACTGTACGGTTGAGAATGTACGCGACAAGAACGATATGACTACACTGTACTGCGGCATGACCGCCACCGACGGCCCGATGATGTTCGAATGCATGGATGCCGCTCTCAACAACGGCGCCCAGGGAATTGCCGTATTTACCATTCATGGACTGCGTTCTCCGGAGGTGAAGAGGCAGTTCAAGGCTTATACGGACAGTGTCAGAGCCGTGCGTGCCGCCAATGGCGGGGTGATAAAGGCTACCCATCCCGAAGTGGCGGATCCCGACCCCTTCAAGCATGAAGCATTATGAAGCTGATGCAGGAACGCATGCAGCAAATCATAGCCAAGGCTGCCGGCAAGGAAGAGCCGGCTCCGCTGGCATTGGGCGAGTACAAGGAGGTGGATTCCTATGACGCGACACGCTGCTACCAAGTGGTGGATGAGAATAGCAAGACTACTTTTGACGTGACATTCTATCTTTACGGCGACGTTGTTTCCGGTTGGGATGTAGCAGTAGCAGACAAGGCTTCTACTAATAAGAAATGAAAGGACGTTTTATGATAGTGAGAGATTACGGGAGCAAACTCCTTCTGCTCTTGGTGTTTTCAATGGTAGGCATGGTTTGTTGCAATGCCAGAGTGGAAAGAGCTTGTCCGTAAAGAAAGTAATGTGTACGGCTTCACCGGAAGGTGAGGCTGTGCCGTCCTTGCTGGACGAGAACGGGATAGAGTTTCAGCCCCTTGATGTGGTCAACTGGAAAGATTATCCCTACAAGCCGGAAGTGAGTTTCCGCATAGCCCATACGGGGCGCGAAATCCTGCTCCACTACAAAGTGAAGGAAGCCAGTGTGCGTGCAGTGGCCTCCGGAGACAATGGCCGGGTATGGAAGATGCTTGTGTGGAATTCTTCGTATCTCCCGAAGGTGACGACCGCTATTACAATTTCTAATGTAACTGCGCCGGCAGGCTGCTGATTCAGGGAGGTGCAGTCAATGAGCGCCGTCCTACGGCGAGTCAGGAGGTGCTGGGCATGGTGAAACGTTGGAGCTCGTTGGCCGGCGAACCTTTCGAGGAACGTTTGGGCGAGTGCAGCTGGGAACTGGTCATGGTTATTCCCGTTTCTGCTTTCTTCCAGCATTCCGTCGGTTCTCTGGATGGGAAAACAATGAGAGGGAATTTCTACAAGTGTGGTGACAAGCTCCAGACTCCCCATTTCCTTTCTTGGAGTCCTATCCGGCTGGAACACCCCATGTTTCACTGTCCGGCCTTTTTCGGCACCTTGTTTTTTGAATAAATCTTTAGGGTGTTCTGGTGAAATCATTTGCTGTTAGTATTACTTATTGGATTGACAATTGCGGAATTATGTGTTTTTTTATACCTTTGCACTTCCTAAATTGTAAATGCATATATGATTACCGCAGAACAACTGAAAGATATCAAAGAACGTACCGAGGCGTTGAACCGCTATCTGGACATTGAAGGAAAGAAGATACAAGTGGAAGAAGAGCAGCTCCGCCCCCAGGCTCCCGGTTTCTGGGACGACCAGAAGGCTGCCGAGGCTCAGATGAAGAAAGTGAAAGGCTTGCAGCAATGGATTTCCGGCTACAATGAGGTAAAGACCTTGGCCGATGAGGTACAACTGGCTTTCGACTTTTACAAAGACGAACTGGTGACTGAAGAGGAAGTGGACGATGCCTATGCCAAGGCAATCACTGCTGTCGAGGCCCTCGAACTCAAGAATATGCTTCGCGAGGAAGCCGATCAGATGGACTGTGTGCTGAAAATTAACTCTGGTGCCGGTGGTACGGAGAGCCAGGACTGGGCAAGCATGCTGATGCGTATGTATCTGCGCTATGCCGAGACTCACGGCTATAAGGCCACCATCGCCAACCTGCAGGAAGGAGACGAGGCAGGTATCAAGACTTGTACCATCGAGATTTCCGGCGATTATGCCTACGGCTACCTGAAAGGTGAGAACGGTGTACACCGCTTGGTGCGTGTTTCGCCCTACAATGCCCAGGGCAAGCGTATGACTTCTTTTGCATCCGTGTTTGTCACTCCCTTGGTAGATGATACCATCGAGGTGAACATCGAACCTGCCCGCATGTCATGGGATACCTTCCGAAGTGGTGGCGCCGGTGGACAGAACGTCAATAAGGTAGAGTCCGGTGTCCGTCTGCGCTATCAGTATAAGGATCCATATACGGGCGAAGAGGAAGAAATCCTGATTGAAAATACCGAGACACGAGACCAGCCCAAGAACCGCGAGAACGCTCTCCGCCTTCTCCGTTCCATGCTTTACGACAAGGAACTCCAACACCGCATGGCCGAGCAGGCAAAGGTGGAAGCCGGTAAGAAGAAAATCGAATGGGGTAGCCAGATTCGTAGCTACGTCTTCGACGACCGCCGCGTGAAGGACCACCGTACCAACTTCCAGACCAGTGATGTGAATGGCGTGATGGATGGAAAGATAGACGGCTTTATCAAAGCTTACCTGATGGAGTTTGCAGGAAGCGGCGAATAAATTTTCTCCCTTTCATTTGCATTCTTCCCGAATTTCTTCTTACTTTGTTCATCGTTGAACTTTAAACTATAAAACACACCATGGGAAAAAGTAAAAAGAAAGCAATGCACAGCCAGAAGGAAGAGCAACAAGCCAAGAAAGTGATGATGACGATGGGAGTAATAGCCATTGTATTGGTCATCGCCATGTTTGTGGCTTACTCTTACTGGGGCTGATAAAATCACTGGAAACGACATGCCGCAGGAGATAGAACGGAAATTCCTCGTGACGGGAGAATACAAGCCACAAGCGTATGCACACAGCCGTATCGTACAAGGATACATCAGCAGTGCACGTGGACGGACAGTACGGGTGCGCATCCGCGATGAACGGGGATTTCTCACCATCAAGGGTGCATCCAATGAATCGGGAACGAGCCGCTACGAGTGGGAAAAGGAAATTCCGCTGTGCGAAGCGCGGGAATTGCTGAAACTGTGCGAACCGGGTGTCATCGACAAGACCCGTTACCTGGTGCGCAGCGGACAGCACGTCTTTGAGGTGGATGAATTCTATGGCGAGAACGAAGGGCTGACTGTGGCTGAGGTGGAACTCTCCTCGGAAGACGAGCCTTTCGTGAAACCTGCATTCATCGGACGGGAGGTGACGGGAGACGTCCGCTACTATAACTCGCAACTGATGAAACACCCTTTCACCACGTGGTAGCAAACCAATTGTATGCCGTACTTGTTTAATCGTCATGGAGAAACTTTACGACTACCTGCCAAGAGAACTGGTCACCTTCCTTTTGGTCACCGTATTCTCTTTACTCATCGGGCTTTCACAGCGTAAAATCAGCTTGAAGCGCGAAGGGGAAACTACGCTTTTCGGTACCGACCGCACCTTCACTTTTATAGGCATTCTGGCTATCTGCTCTATATCCTCGACTACGGGCTATCGTCTGTTCATGGGAGGAGGAGCCATTCTGGGACTGCTGCTCGGACTGAACTATTATGTGAAGCAGTCACAGTACCATGTGTTCGGAGTAACCACCATCATTATTGCACTCATCACCTACTGCATTGCTCCCATTGTGGCCACGCAGCCGTCGTGGTTCTACGTCATGGTCATAGTGACCGTCCTGCTCTTCACCGAGCTGAAACACACCTTCACGGAACTGGCCCAGCGCATGAAGAACGACGAGATGATTACGCTTGCCAAGTTCCTTGCCATCAGCGGCATTATCCTGCCGATGCTGCCCAATGAGAATCTTATTCCCGGCATCAACCTGACGCCATACAGTATTTGGCTGGCCACGGTAGTTGTATCGGGCATTTCCTACCTTTCTTATCTGTTGAAGCGTTACGTTTTCCATGAGTCGGGCATTCTGGTTTCGGGCATCGTGGGAGGCTTGTACAGCAGCACGGCTACCATTTCCGTACTGGCGCGAAAGAGCCGTAAGGCTTCTGTGCAGGATGCTCCCGAATATGTGGCGGCCATGTTGTTGGCGGTCAGTATGATGTTCCTCCGTTTCTTGATATTGATAGGTATTTTCAGCCGGGAGACGCTACTGGCCATTTATCCCTACCTGCTGATAATGTCGGTGGTAACGGCTGCCGTGGCATGGTATCTGCATTCCAAGCGGAAACGGGTGGACGACGGCACGCAGACCACGGAGGACGAGGACAGCAGTAATCCGTTGGAGTTCAAGGTAGCGCTGATTTTTGCCATGCTGTTTGTGGTGTTCACTATCTTGACCCACTATACGCTGGTGTATGCCGGCACGGGTGGACTGAACTTGCTCTCTTTCATTTCGGGGTTCAGTGACATTACTCCTTTCATCCTGAACCTGCTTCAAGGAACGGGCAGTGTGGCGGTGCTGGTGATTACGGCTTGCAGCATGCAGGCTATTGTCAGCAATATAGCGGTAAACATGTGCTACGCGTTATTCTTTGCCGGTGGAAAAAGCCCTTTGCGGCCGTGGATATTGGGGGGATTCGGCTCTGTTATTGCCGCAAATATCTGTCTGTTACTTTTCTTCTATTTTCTCTAAATTGCTTTCTTTTTGCTTTTTTAACTCCGAAAGTCTCGTAAATGCATGAAAAAGGGGCTATTTTTGCCGAATTCATTGTGACAAAACTCGAACGGGAAACGTCTAATACCAAGACAATAAACATGAATAGTCACTAAATATAAAAACGCAATGAGAACAAAATGGACTGTGCTGCTATGGATGCTGATGATTTCGGGACTGCTTGCAGCGCAAAACACGGCAAACACTTCTTTCCAGGTTAAAGGAATTTTGCTCGACTCACTCACCCAGGAAGGTGAACCTTATGCTACCATTAAAATCGTGAAGAAAGAGGCCCCTGCAAAGCGCTGAAAATGCTGGTAACGGACATGAAAGGCCAGTTCCAGGAGAAAGTACCCGGTACGGGCAACTTCGTGATGACCATCACTTCCGTGGGACGTACTCCCATCGTGAAGGACTTTTCTGTGAAGGCAGGGGAGAAGCTGGTGGACTTCGGTACGCTGTATATCGTAGATGCTTCCAATGAGTTGGGACAAGTGGAGATTGTAGCTCAGAAGCCTCTGGTGAAGGCAGATATCGACAAGATAGAGTACAATGTGCAGGATGACCCTGACGCCCAATCGAACTCCGTGCTGGAAATGCTCCGCAAGGTACCGTTGGTAACGGTGGATGGCGAGGACAATATTCAGGTGAACGGGAGCAGCAGCTTCAAGGTATACGTCAACGGAAAGCCCAACAACATGATGAGCAACAACCCGACGGAAGTGCTGAAAAGTATGCCTGCAAACAGTATCAAGCATATTGAAGTGATAACCAATCCCGGCCCCAAGTATGACGCCGAGGGTGTGGGCGGTATTCTGAACATCGTCACCGTGGGCAGCGGACTCGAAGGCTATACGGCTACGTTCAGTGCCAATGTCAGCAACCGCGGTGCAGGCGGCGGGGCATTCGGTACCATAAAGAGCGGAAAGCTGACCGTCAGCGCCCGCTACAATTACAATTACAACGACCAGCCCCGCAACTACAGCAGCGGCAGCCAGCACGTGACACCGGAAGCTGTTACGGAGAATTCTTCCAATCTGGACTATGACGGCAGCAACAAGGGACACGGTTCTTTCCAGTCGGGCAGCATGGAGGCCAGCTACGAAATAGATACATTACGCTTGGTTACCATGTCTTTCGGACTTTGGGGCGGTGGGAATAAGAGTAACGGCTCTACGGACTACATCGCCACCTTTCCAGAGAACATAAATGCTGCTCCCATTTACAGTTATTCTGCCTTTAACCGCAGCAAGTCTTCCTGGTATTCTATCGACGGAGGTATCGACTACCAGCGTCTGTTCAAGGTCAAGGACCGCATGTTGACGTTCTCCTACAAGATAAACACCCGTCCGCAAACGTCGGATCCTATACGGAATATGAAATAGACAATGGCTATAACCCGATTGGGCAGACTATCTGAACCGTTTGAAGAACCAGCATAACGACGGTGATCAGAATACCACGGAGCATACGTTCCAGGCCGACTATACCACGCCTATCGGCAAGCTGCATACATTGGAGGCAGGTGCAAGTACATTCTGCGCAACAACTCCTCCGAAGACGACCGTTTTGATGCGGACGATACCGGAAAGTATGAATACAACAAGGACCAGAGCTCACACTACAAGCATTTGAACGATATTATCGCCGCCTATCTGGGATATGGACTGAAGGTGAAGAGACTTTCGGGCCGTTTGGGATTACGCTACGAGCATACCATCCAAGATGTGAAGTATCTGGTGGGCCGCGGTGAGGATTTCACAAAGAACTTTGACGACGTAGTGCCTTCCGCTTCCATCGGCTACAAGCTGACGGATATGTCCAATCTGCGTTTAGGATACAACATGCGTATCTATCGTCCGGGAATCTGGTCTCTGAATCCTTATCTGAATGATACGGACCCCTCCTACATCAGCCAGGGTAATCCGGAGCTGGACAGCGAGAAGAGCCATGCTTTCAACTTGAGTTACAGTAACTTCACACAGAAGTTCAACATCAATATCTCGGCCCGTTACTCGTTTACCAACAACAGTATTGAGAATGTGACAAGCTCATGCCTGATACGGAGATTGAGGGATTGAAGAATCCCACGGGCAAGGATGTGCTTTATTCTACCTATGCCAACATCGGCAAGACCCGTTATGCCAGTGTGAACGGCTACGTCAACTGGAATGCCACTCCACGTACACGTATCTACATGAACATGAGCGGCAATTACTCTTATCTGGAGGGCAGTGAAGGCATGCGTAACGATGGCTGGAGCCTCTTTGCCTACGGCGGTGCACAGCAGACGCTGCCCCATGACTGGCGCATCAGTCTGAATGTCTTCGGACAGACGCCGTGGATTATGCTGCAAGGTAAGGGTAGCAGCTTCTTTGATTATGGCTTGAGCGTCAACAAGTCCTTCCTGGACAAGCGCCTCACCTTGTCTGCCTTTGCCAGCAACTTCTTCAAGAAGTATATGGACCAAAGCTCCACCACCGAAGGCAGCGGTTTTATACGGGAAAGCAATTATAAGTACAGCCGCCAACGCTTCGGCATAAGCGTCAGCTACCGTATCGGTGAGTTGAAGGCAAGCGTGAAAAAGGCTGCGCGCACTATCAGCAATGATGATGTGAAGAGCGGTGGCAGTGGTTCCGGTGGCGGCGGTGAATAGGTTGTAAATACATCCCCTTCTGAAACTTGTACCTCGCTATTCATCAGAGAATACAAGTTTCAGAAGGGGATTTTTTATGATAGTAAGTTACTTGCTGACTGTTGAGAACCCCAACTCCTTCAACCCTTTCTGCACATCCGGATGACTCATGAAGAGCTTCCACAGCAGTCCCGACCGATAATTCTCGAGCATGACGGCTATCGGGCCCTGGTCAATGGCGAGGTAGCGCTGCGGAAACCAGTTGTCCGTTTCGCTGAAAGCATCGTAGAAGCCATAGGGGCCGAAGACCTTATCTCCCATCTCGTAGAGGTGGCGCATCACTTGCAACGACTGTTCCGGGGTATAGACGATGGATGACAAGGCGGCAGTTGGAGAGATGACTCCCTGGTCGTCGCGTTCGTTGGGAGCGTGGGCGGCATATCCGTTGACGGAGTAGCTGGCTGTCAGTCCCCAGCAGTCGGGCCCGAAACCTTTGTAGTGCTTGGGGTTGCGGACACAGTAGGCACGGTTCACAAGCGTCAGGTTACGCATCTCGTCGAAGTAGTTGGCGCAGTATTCATCCTTCAGCCCGATGGGGTCGAGGCCGAGGAACGAGTATTGTGCCAGAAGAGCGGTCCGGCTTCTGTGCTTGATAGCGCAGATGCAACTCGATATTCTCCACTTTATGAGGGTCTACAATGGCCCCGTTCTGCGCCCAGCCCTCGTGATAGACTGCTGCAGGCACGCCGTGGGTAGGCGAGGCGGCGGCAAGGATATACATGATGAGGCATTCATTGTAACCGTGTACGGGAAAGTTCATTTCCCAACCGTATTCCGGACTCCAGTGCCAATAGAGCACGTTCTGGCCGTTTTGGCGGTAGAAGTTCCAGTCCACTTCGCGCCACAGCTTGTCGATGCGGGCGGCGAGGGCTTGCTCGGCGGGCGAACCGTCGATGTAGTACTGGTGGACGGAGAGCAGGGCCTGCATGATGAAGGCTGTTTCTACCAGGTCGCCGCCATTGTCTTTCTGCCCGAAAGGTTTCACTTTGCCCGTATCGCCATACCACCAGTGCGGGTAGGTACCGTGGAAACGGTCGGCGGTTTCGAGGAAGGAGACGATTTTCTCCATTCGTTCCAGCCCTTCCTGGCGGGTGACATAGCCGCGGTCTATACCGGCAAGTATAGCATGATGCCGAAACCGCTTCCACCGGACGTGATTACGTTCTGGTCGTTCTCCGGATAGACACCGTCCATGTGGATGCGTTCGCGTGCCAGTCCGCTGTTGGGCTCGGCACCTTCCCAGAAGTAGTTGAAGGTGCGACGCTGCACGGTGTCCATCAGGCATCGTCGCTCAGCCGGTCTTCTTTGGCGGCGGGGCTTTTGCATTGCGTGAAACCGAGCAACAGCAGGAACAATAATAAACTGTATTGTATTTTTATTGTACCAATGCTTACTTGTTTTTTTATCATTTACTTATCTATATTCATTGCACGGTCAATTCAACAAGTATAGGACAGTGGTCGGAAAGGTAGCTGTTCTCCGGTTTGTCTTGGATAACGCGGTAGCGTCTATCTTTGCGCCTTTGGTCACGAAGACATAGTCCAGCAGTACGCGTTCCTTCACCGGCAGGCGGCCGAAGTCATGGAAAGACCAGGACGGACCGTAGGTGACGGCAGCTGTCTTTGCGGCATTTTCCATTCCTCCCTTTTCCAGCGTTTGCAGAGGTTCTTCACCGGGCGTACAGTTAAAGTCACCGGTGATGATGGCGGGCATGCCCGGTGCTATCTCCTTGATTTTGTCGAGAATGAGTTGCACGCCCTCTTTGCGGGCTGTCTTTCCGTCGTTGTCCAGATGGGTGTTGAAATATACAAACTTTTGTCCGTTGTTCTTTTCCTGCAGTATCGCCCAGGTGGTGACACGGTTGTAGGAAGCGTCCCAGCCTTGATGCCGATAGTTTTGGGTTGCTCGCTGAGGGAGAAATTGCCGTATTCCACCAGTGTAAACCGGTCGGTCCGGAAGAATATCGGGCAGTATTCGCCTGCTTCCTTGCCGTCGTCGCGCCCCACGCCGAGTGCTGTGTATTGCGGCAGCCCGCGTTTCAGGTCTTCCATTTGGTTGTGAAGCACTTCCTGCATGCCCAGCAAGTCGGGGCTGTAGTAGGCTATCATACGGCAGGCGTCACCCTTGCGGTAATTCCAGTTGTTTACACTGTCCGAAGGAATATCCAGGCGGACATTGAACGTCATCACTTCCAGCGGCTGTCCGTTCTGTGCGGAGGGCTGGCTCTTGCAGCTGCCAAGGAGCAGAATGCTGCAAAAACAAAGGAGTAAAGTAGTATATCTCATGTTTTCTTGTTTTTAGAGTGCAATATTAAATATTTTATTTATTTCAGTGTCAGTCGGGCTGTCTTTTCTGCCTGGCTGCTGCCACCTATCATCACATCGAAATCTCCCGGCTCGGCCACGTGGTTGAGGTCGTAGTCGTAGAAGCGGAGCAGCTCAGGGGTAATCTTGAAGGATACGGTCTTGCTTTCGCCCGCTTTCAGGAACACCTTTTCAAAGCCTTTCAGCTCGCGTACGGGGCGGGTAATGCTGCCTACGAGGTCGCGGATATAGAGCTGCACGACTTCTGCGCCGTCACGCTTACCGGTATTGGTCACGGTGACTACGGCAGTGGTGGAGCCATTTTGTCCCATGACCGGGGTACTGAGGGCGATGTCGCTGTACTGGAAAGTGGTGTATGAGAGCCCGTAGCCGAAGGGATACAGCGTTCATTGTCCACATCTAGATAGTTGCTGCGGAACTTCTCGAACCAATTGCCGGCAGCCAGCGGGCGACCGGTATTCTTGTGGTTGTAGAATAAAGGTATCTGCCCTACGTTCTTCGGGAAAGTCATGGTCAGCTTACCGCTTGGGTTCACGTCGCCGAACAGTACGTCGCCGATGGCGTATGCCGCTTCACTGCCACCGAACCATACGTTCAAGATAGCGGGCACATGTTCCTGCTCCCAGGTGAGCGTCAGCGGCCGGCCGGTGAAGAGGGTTAGTACAACGGGCTTTCCGGTCTTCAGCAAGGCCTCCAGCAGGGTGCGTTGCACGTCGGGGATGCCGAGGTCGGTACGGCTCGAGCTTTCACCGCTCATTTCGGAAGACTCGCCCAGGGCGGCTACAATCACGTCGGCACCGGAGGCCACCTTCAAAGCTTCGTCCAGCAGTTCCTTATCCGTACGGTTGTCCCGGCTCAGCGATCGGCCGAATAGGGTGGCGCGTTCCTCGTAGGCTACATCACCGATGAGGTTGCTGCCTTTGGCGTAGGTGATGTTCACCCGGCCGGCTGTCATCTCCTTCAGTCCTTCGTACAGAGAGGGATAGTCATCCAGGCGTGCGGCAACACTCCAGGTACCGGGCATGTTGCTGCGGGTATTGCCCAGAGGGCCGATGACGGCGACGGTGCCTTGCTTCTCTAAGGGAAGGACAGGACGAGAAGACTTCTTGCCTTGTCCCTCAAAAGGTTCGTTTTTCAGCAGCACAAAGCTTTCGGCGGCAATCCGGCGTGCGGCGTCGCGGTGCTCGCGCGTGAAGATGTCGCGTGCGGGACGGCTGAGGTCGCAGTATTTGTAAGGGTCATCAAACAGCCCTAACTTGTATTTCGCTTCAAGGATGCGGCGGCAGGCTGCATCCAGCGTCTTCATGGTTATTTTACCTTCGGTGAGCGACTTTTTCAACGTGCCCACGAAACCTTCGCTCACCATATCCATGTCCACACCGGCGTTGAGCGCACGGGCGGAAACGGTCTGCAGGTCACCGATGCCGTGCTCCACCATTTCGGAGATACCGGTAAAGTCGGTCACCACAAAACCGCTGAACCCCCATTGTTTGCGCAGCACGTCTGTCATCAGCCAGCGGTTGGCTGTGGCGGGCACACCGTCCACTTCGTTGAAAGAGGCCATTACACTGCCCACTCCGGCATGGACGGCTGCTTCATAGGGGTACATGTATTCGTTGAACATGCGGTTGCGGCTCATGTCTACGGTGTTGTAGTCGCGTCCGGCTTCTCCGGCACCGTACAGTGCGAAGTGCTTGACGCATGCCATGATTTCGTCGTTCCGTTTCAGTTGGTCGTCCGGGTCTTTCCCCTGATACCCCAACACCATGGCGCGGGCGATGGCACCTCCGAGGAACGGGTCTTCGCCCGACCTTCGGATACACGTCCCCAGCGCGGGTCACGGCTGATGTCCACCATCGGGCTGAAGGTCCATGAGATGCCGTCGGCACTGGCTTCTGTGGCGGCGATGCGGGCAGACTGCTCGATGGCTGCCATATCCCACGTGCAGGAGAGGCCGAGGGGGATGGGAAAGATGGTCTCATAGCCATGTATCACATCCATGCCGAACAGCAGGGGGATGCCCAGGCGGGAGTTCTCTACGGCCAGTTTCTGTACGTCGCGTATCTTGGCCACTCCTTTCAGATTGAAAAGCCTCCCACGAGCCCCTGCTCAATCTTCTTGGCCACGTCGCTGCTCTTTGCCTGACCGGTGGTGATCTCTCCGGTCACGGGCAGGTTGAGCTGGCCGATTTTCTCTTCCACAGTCATCCGGCGCATCAGTGCGTCGACGAAGCGGTCCATGTCCTGCGGAGACTTCTGCGCCTGCACGGTGGCGGTGACGCCTATTAAAGCGGTCGCGAGCAGCAGACTTGTTCTCTTGAAAATTTTCTTCATATTCATATTGAATTAATTGTTTGTAAGTATGTTCCCTTCATTGTTTTTAGATTGCCGTCACTCTATTGCAGTAGCGCTATGACTTCTTTGCAACGGTGCTGCAATTTCTCTGCAGTGATACTGCAAACGGTTTGCAGCGCTACTGCAACTGCTTTGCAGCGACACTGCAACTGTTGTGCAGTGCTACTGCAACACCTTTGCAGTGCCACTGCAAAAAGTTTGCAGCTCTTTGCAGTAGCAATGCTTTGATTGCAAGTAAGTTATGAAACAGACCTTTTGCCATTGATTGGGCCGGCTGTTTCCTTTGGCCGGGTATCAATAGTCGGGGTTCTGCACCAGTACTCCGTTCGATTTGTCTATCTCTGTCTGGGGCAGAGGCAGCAGCGCATTCTTGTCTTGGTAATTCTTTCCGGCAGCTTGCAGCACTTCTTTGGCAATGCCCCAGCGCACGAGGTCGTAGAAGCGGTCGGGTTCCAGTGCCAGCTCTACGCGGCGTTCGTGGCGAATGGCGTCACGCAGCACAGACTGGCTGGCAGATTCTACCTTCGGAAGCACGTCTGCCAGTGTGCCGCGTGCGTGTGCCCGTACCTGTTCCAGATAACCGTTCGCCTCGCCTGTCAGCCTTTCTCGTTGGCGGCTTCGGCAGCCATCAGCAGCACGTCCGGGTAGCGGATGAGGCGGATGTTTACCCAGAAACCCATGCGGGTGTACTTGCGGCGCAGTGTCGGGTCCGTGTAGGCCTTCTTGTTGAAGTAGGCACCCATGGCGGTGGATACGGGTGACTCGCCATAAGGCTGGTTGGTGTTCTCCGGTGTGATGGGCTCGTCCGTGCTGCGGCGGAAGTAGAGCAATGTGGCGTTCCGGCGCGGGTCGCCCGGTTCAAAAGCTTCTCCCATCAGTTTGGTGGCCATGTGCCAGCCCCATCCCAGGTCCCACTCGCCGGCTCCGCGCACCCCTTGCACCTGGCAGAACTGGCTGCCGATGCTGGCGTCCTCTTTCATGGCATCGGTGGCTTCGCATTGCAGTTCGAAGATGCTCTCACCGCAATTCTCCCCTTCTACGGTGAAGACTTTGTCGACCGGTGTATTCAGGTTGTAGATGCCCGATTTTATCACTTCGGTGGAGGCTGTGTACATATTGTCCCAATCGTTTCGCATCATATAGGTGCGTGCGTGCAGAGCGTGCGGCGCCCCAGGTCAGCCGTCCCGTGTAGTCGCTGTCCCACCGCAGGGGCAGGCATTCTTCGGCTTCGGTCAGGTCTTTGTCAATCTGTTCGTATATCTTTTCCGCCGTGGTCTTGGGCACGTTGGCATCGGAGGCTTCCACTACCTTGATGGTGACCAGCGGCACTTCGCCAAAGGCGCGTACCAGGTTGAAGTAGCACCAGGCACGGAAGAAGAGCGCTTCGCCGCGGTTGCGGATGGCTTCGGTGTCGTCCTTGTGTCCGCTCTTCTCAATGTCGTCCAGGATTTCGTTGCACTGATAGATGATTTTGTAGTTCTGTCCCCAATAGGCGCTGAGCGGCCCGTTGGAGGCAGTGTATTCGAAGTCGTCCCACATGGCGGCCTCGTTGCTGCCGTCGCCGGCGTCACTGCCTTTCTCGGAGTCTTCGCTGCGCACCATGTGCACCATAAAAGCAGGAATACCGGCAGTGATGTCGTACGAGCGCATCAGGTAGTAGACGTTGAATATCTTCCCGCCTACAAGGGCGTTAGGAGAGTCATCTTCCGTGAACTGCCCCAGCGGGTCGCGGTCCAGGAAGTCGTTGCAGGATGTCAGTGAGAGGGCTGTTGTACCCACCAGCAATGTAAATATGTATTTTATCAGTTTCATAAATTTATATTTTTCATTCCCCGTTTCCTTTGAAGGGGTCGGGGGAGGTTTGAAGTTACTCTTTCTTATTTAGGGGAGAGGCTTTTAGAACGTCAGATTAAATCCGAACGTATAAATCGCCGGCATCGGATAACTGCCGTCGTCCACCCCGAAAGCGATGGCCGATCCGCCCAGTTCCGGGGTATATCCGGTGTTGTGCTTCCAGGTCTTCAGGTTCTGTATGTTCACGTAGAGCTTCAGTGCCTGCATGCCTATCTTCGAAATCAGCGCCTTGTCGAAGTTGTATGCCAGCGACATGTTACGGATGCGGAAGAACGAGCCGTCCTCTATGTAATACTCGGAGTTCAGATTGTTGATGGTATGCTTGGTGTTCAGCAGTGGCTGGGTGTTGCTGGTACCCTCGCCGTGCCAGCGGTCCATGCGTTGCTCCATGAAGTTGAACTGGCTCCAGTTGTAGTTGTCCCACGTGCGGTAAATCTGATTGCCGCCCTGCCCCATCATGTCAACGGCAAGCTCCCAGTTCTTGTAGCCCAGGCCGAGCGTGAAGCCGTAGGTGACATCGGGTGTAGGATTACCAATCATCGTACGGTCTGCCGTGGTGATTTCACCGTCACCGTTCACGTCGCGGAATTTCAGGTCGCCCGGGGTGACGGTTGCCAGTGTGTTCTTGGGAGAGTGCTCAATCTCCTCCTGGGTCTGGTAGACGCCTTCCACCTTATAGCCGTAGAAGTAGCCGATGGGGTATCCTGCCATTGTGTAGCTCTGCTGCTTGTCTCCGGCTATGATGGAGTAGCCTTCCTGCACGAGGCTCAGTACCTTGTTCTTGATGGTGGCAAGGTTCATACCGATGTTGTAGTTCCAGTCGCCTATCCGGTCGCGCCAGCTCAAGGCAAGCTCTACGCCCGAATTCTCGATGGAGCCGAGGTTTCCGATACCCGGTACGGTGCCCGAGATGCCCGGCACTTCGGCCAGCAGGTCTTTGGTTTTCTTCTTGTAGTACACCCCTTCAAAGTGCAGGCGGTTGCGGAGGAAGTTGGCTTCTGCACCGGCTTCCCAGGCTTCCACCTTCTCCCAGCGCAGTTTGGGGTTGGGCAGGTAGGCAAGCTGGTAGCCCGGATAGATGGCAGACGGGGTACCGAACACGGCGGAGTAGGCATTCGTCAGCAACGGTTCGGCGGGATAGGCACGATCCAGGTTCTGGTTGCCAGTGTGCCCCATGAGCCTTTCAGTTTCAGCATGTCCAGCCAGGTGATGTCCTTCATCCATGCTTCCTCGCTCATCAGCCAGCCCAGGCCGACGGAGTAGAAGTTCTGCCACTGGTTGCCGGTGTAGGAGAAGGCGGAAGAACCGTCGCGGCGGTAGGAGCCGTTGAACAGGTACTTGCCCTTGTAGTTGTAGAGCACGCGTGCCAGCACGGACACGGTGGAGCGCTCCCACTGCGTACTGCCGTTGGTGGCGGTGGCTGCGTCGCCGATACTTACGTACCATTGTCGGGATTGTCCGGAATGACCAGGCCTACCCCTTGGGTACGGGCGCCGTTCAGATTCTCGAGCTTGTTGTAGTAGGTGGTGAAACCGGCTGTGGCCGTCACGTTGTGGTCTCCCCAGGAGTTGGTGTAGGTCAGCAGATAGTCGCTCTGTACCTTCATTTCCGTCTCTTTGGCTTGGGACACTCCGGTCTTTCCGTTGCCCAGCGTGGCTATGTCTCCCTCGACGCTTGCGTCATACACTTGTATAATCGGGGTATACGTCCGCGTGTTGTTGCTGGCATAGTCCAGCGAGAACATGGCTTTGAACTGGAAGTTTTCAGGAAATCCCATTGACCGTACACGTTGCCCGAGCCACGGTAGTTCTCGGCTTTCGTGGTATTCGCCTTTAGGTCCACGTCCACCATCGGGTTGTTCATCTGTGCCTTCTGGAATCCGGGCAGTGAGGTGTAGAGGCCGTACTCGGAGTTGAATACATGCGCCACCGGAGCTGCGCGCAGGGCTGTAGCCACACTCTTCGTGTCGGCGGGCAGCATGCGTGCCCCGTTGAATTGGAAACCTACCTTGAGGTTGTCCGTCACTTTATAGTCGTTGCTGATGTTCAGCGTGATTTTGCTGTACTTCTCGTGCTTGATGTTGCCTTGCTCGTAAGCATAGCCCGCACCGAGATAGAAGCTGTTCTTGTCCGAGGCACCCGTGATGCTGATGTTGTTGTTGGTGATGAACCCGGTCTGGAAGATTTCATCCTGCCAGTTGGTGTTTCCCGTCCAGTCCGAGAAGTTGTATTCCGGGTTGCCTTCATTCCTCAACTGTTCGTTGTACAGCAGTTTGAATCCTTCGGCATCCGTCAGTGCAATTTTGTCGGTGACGGACTTGAAACCGAACGAGCCGTTGATATTGACGCGTGTCTGTCCCTCTTTCGCCTTCTTGGTGGTGATGATAATCACACCGTTGGCACCGCGCACACCGAAGATGGCGAGCGACGACGGGTCTTTCAGTATCTCCATGGATTCGATGTCCTGCGGATTCAGGAAGTTGATATTGTCGTTGAACAGTCCGTCCACGACATAGAGTGGCTTGTAGCCGTTGATGGAGTTTGTTCCGCGTACACGGATTTCCGGGTCGGAGCCTGCCTTGCCGGAGTTTATCACCTGCACGCCGGCAATCTTGCCTTGTAGTGCGGATACGGGGTTGACCACCGGCTTGTTGGCGATTTCGTCGCCTTTAATGTTGGTGATGGAGCCCGTAAGGTCTCGCTTCTTGGCGCTGCCATAACCGATGACCACGGTTTCGGCCAGCATCTGCGAGTCGTCTTTCATCTGGACGTTGATTACCGACTGGCTGCCTACCTTGACAGCTTGCTTCACCATGCCTACATAGGAAAAATCCAATGTGTTCTCCGGGGTGGCCTGGATGGAGTACCGGCCGTCTATGTCGGTAATCACGCCATTGGAGGTTCCCTGCACCAATACGGTGGCACCAATCAGCGGGTCACCCAGGGCATCGGTCACGGTACCGGTTACTGTTTTCTCCTGCGCCGATGCGGCGGTACTTGCCAGCAGGCACACCGTCAGAAACAGGTTTCTCAGTCTTCCGGTTTTCTTCTTGGGAAGGTTTAGGTTCTTCTTCATTACATTGATTTTTTAGTGGATAAATCATTCAGTTTCTCCTCTGAACAATCAAAATGCAAAAAAGATTTGGTGACGGTGTTAAAAAAGGGCAGCCCGGTTCTTGCGGACTGCCCTCTTACCTAAAAGCAAAACTATACCTATTTCAACTCAAAACTCGTAGTCTTTACATCGCGGCTGTTGGGTCCAATCATTACGTGGAACTCGCCGGGTTCGTATACATACTGTATGTCGTAGTTGTAGAACTTCAGCAATTCGGGGGTAATGGTGAAGGTCACCTGCTTGCTTTCGCCTTTCTTCAGGTGGATGCGCTCGAAGCCTTTCAGCTCTTTCACGGGGCGGGTAATGCTGCCCACCAGGTCGCGGATATAGAGCTGTACGATTTCATCTGCATCGTAGTTGCCCGTATTGGTTACGGTTACGGAAGCGGTCAGCTTGCCGTCCGCATTCAGTTGCTTGGAGCTGAGCGTGATGTCACTGTATTGGAAGGTGGTGTAGCTCAAGCCATAGCCGAAGGGGTACAACGGGTCGTTACTCACATCCAGGTAGTTGCTGCGGAACTTCTCGAACCATTTGCCTTCTTTCAGAGGACGGCCGGTATTCTTGTGGTTGTATGCCATAGGCAACTGGCCCACATTCTGCGGGAAAGTGGTGGTCAGCTTACCGCTGGGGCAAACGTCTCCGAACACTACGTCGGCAATGGCGTCTGCAGCTTCACTACCTCCGAACCATACATTCAAGATGGCGGGAACATTTTCATTCTCCCAAGTCAGCACTACGGGACGTCCGGAGAACAATACCAATACTACGGGTTTGCCCGTTTTCAGCAATGCTTCCAGCAGGTGGCGCTGTGCGTCCGGCATTTCCAGTTCGGAACGGCTACTGCTCTCACCACTCATCTCGGAGGACTCGCCGAGGGCGGCTACAATGACATCGGCTTGTGCGGCTACTTTCAGGGCTTCGTCCAGCAGTTCTTGGTCATTGCCACGGGGCAGTTCACGGCCGAACATCGTGGCGCGTGTCTGGTAGTCGGCATCGTACATCAGGTTGCTGCCTTGTGCATAGAGAATGTTGGCCTTGGAGCCGACAGAATTCTTGAAACCTTCCAGCAGGGTGCTGTATTTGTCTGCTGTGGCTGCCACACTCCAAGTGCCCGGCATGTTGGCACGGGTGTTGGCAAGCGGGCCAATCAAGGCGATATTGCCTTTGCGTTGCAAGGGCAGCAGATTGTCCTGGTTCTTCAGCAGTACGAATGTCTCTGTGGCAATCTGGCGGGCGATGGAACGGTGTTCGGGAGTGAACACTTCTTTTTCGGCACGCTTCACGTCGCAGTATTTATACGGATTGGCAAACAGTCCCAGCTTGTATTTGGCTTCTAGGATGCGTCGGCAGGCTTTGTCAATGTCGGCCTCAGTCACTTTGCCTTCTTTCAGGGATTTTTCCAGTGTGCCGATAAATCCGTCGGCTACCATGTCCATGTCTGTTCCGGCGGTCAAGGCACGTGCGGATACTTCCTGCAGGTCGCCGATTCCGTGGTCTATTCAGTTCGGAGATGCTGTATAGTCTGTCACCACGAAGCCGTCGAAGCCCCATTGGTTGCGCAGTACGTCGGTCAGCAGCCAGTGGTTGGCAGTGGCGGGTACTCCGTCAATTTCATTGAAGGAGGTCATTGCGCTACCCACACCGGCTTCTACGGCAGCCTTGTAGGGAGGGAAGTATTCGTTGAACATACGGTTGCGGCTCATATCCACCGTGTTGTAGTCGCGGCCGGCTTCTCCGGCGCCATACAGTGCGAAGTGCTTTACGCAAGCCATTATCTCGTTGTTGGCACTCATATCCTTGCCCTGATAACCGCGAATCATGGCTTGTGCAATGGCTGAACCAGGAAGGGGTCTTCACCGTTGCCTTCTGATACACGTCCCCAACGGGCATCGCGGCAGATGTCCACCATCGGGCTGAACGTCCAGCAGATACCGTCTGCACTCGACTCAATGGCGGCGATACGGGCCGATTTCTCTATAGCCTCCATGTCCCAACTGCACGAGAGTGCCAAGGGGATGGGGAATACCGTTTCGTAACCGTGAATCACGTCCATACCGAACAGCAAGGGGATGCCCAGGCGGCTGTTCTCTACGGCAAGTTTCTGCACTTCGCGGATGTTCTTCACGCCTTTCAGGTTGAACAGACCTCCGACTTCACCGTTGCGGATTTTACCGGCAACGTCGCTGCTCTTGGCTTGTCCGGTGACGATGTTTCCCGTTACCGGCAGGTTGAGCTGACCGATTTTCTCGTGCAGCGTCATTTTGCCCATCAGCTCCGTAATGAATTTATCCATCTCCTGCGGATTGCCTTGGGATGTGTTTTCTTTGGGCGTTGCCGTCACGGTGAGGGCAGAGAAAGCCAAGGCTGCTAATAATGTGTATTTCTTCATATGATATAATTTTGATTATCCCCTCCGGCCCCCTGAAGGGGGAGGGGAATAGTGATATAGAAATTCAACTTAAGCTTAGCTGCTCCATCATGTCGCATACTAACTTCAATCGTAAATCCCTAAGCCTTAAATCCCAGCTTCTGCAATCCTTCCTGAACTCGGGACAGCTCATGAAGAGTTTCCACAACAAGCCGGAACGATAGTTCTCAATCATCGGGGCAATGGTGCATTGGTCGATGGCAAGATAGCGGGGCACCGTCCAGTCACTTCCCTCGGAGAAGGCATCGTAGAATCCGTACTTGCCCCAAATCCAGTCGCCTTTGGAATAGAAATACTTCAGTGCACGCATGGATTCCTCCGGTGTGTAGGGAAAACTGGACAAGGCTGCTGTCGGTGTGATGACACCATGGTCGTTGTCGCCCGGGCAGTGGCTGCATAGCCTTTGGTAGAGTAGCTGGCGGTCAGTCCCCAGCAGTCCTCGCCGTAACCTTTGTATTGTTTGGGATTCTCCACGCAGTAGCGGTAGTTGGAGAGGGCATGGTTGCGCACCACGTTCCAGTAGTTGGCATAGCGGTCGCTCAGGTTGCGCGGGTCCAGACCGATGTGCGAGTATTGTGCCCAGAACAAGGGACCGCCCAGTTTCTCGGCTCCGTTGTGTTTCAATTCCAAAGGCAGGCCGTAGGGGGCAGAGTCGGACTTGATGCCGCCGCCGCGTGCCCAGCCGTTGTGGTAGCTGAAGCCGGAACGGGATAAGTGGGGGAGGAGGCTGCGAGCACATACACAATCAATGCTTCGTTGTAGCCTTCCAGCGGGAAGTTCATTTCCCAGTTGTATTCGGGAGACCAGTGCCAGTAGATGACATCCTTGCCATTCTGATACCAGCTGAACTCCATCTCTTTCCACAATTGGTCAATCTTCTCTGCCAGCGCCTTTTCCTGCTCGTTGCCGTCGCGGAAGTATTGGCGTACGCAAAGCAAGCTTTGCATCAGGAAGCAGCTTTCCACCAAGTCTCCGCCGTTATCTTTTTGTCCGAAAGGTTTCACCTTGCCGGTAGGGCCGTACAACCAATGGGGCCATACGCCGTGGAAGCGGTCGGCGCGTTTCAGGTAATCGGCAATCTTGGTCAGGCGCTTCACGCCTTCTTCCCTGGGGATGAAGCCGCGTTCGATGCCTACCAGCAGTCCGGCTATACCAAATCCGCTGCCGCCGGTGGTGACAACATTCTGGTCCTTTTCGGGATAATCCCCATCCAGGTGGATGCGTTCGCGTGCCAGTCCGGAGGTCGGTTCCGCACCGTCCCACATGTAGTTCAAATGTACCTTCTGGATGTAATCAAGCATTTCGTCATCCGAAGCGAATGATTCGGGACGTACTTCCTCTGTGTCGGGCTTTTCCTCTTTTCCGTTCTCTTTCCCGTTTTCCTTCAAGTCGGAAGAGCAGGATGCACAGCCCGCCAATGTGGAAATCAGGAACAAAGCCAGCACATGTATCATTATTGGTTTTTTCATATCTTTATTTCTTGTGTTTAATTTTTTGTCGTCTTGCACAATGGCGAGCGGCCGTTTTCGTTCAGCGCTCGATAGTGAAGTAATAGTCCGTGTCCGCATCCAGTCCGCGGAAGTCATATTCCGTCTGTCCCAGTACCGTGATGGCATTGTACATCTTGCCTTCGGCGGTGCCGTAGTAGATGTTGTAGCCATAGGCGCTTGCTTCGGGTTGCCAGGAGATAAGGGCATTCCGGCGGTCTTTCCTGTCACGTTTCACAGTCAGTCCTTTCACGGCTTGCGGGACATCGCCGTCACCGTTCCCGAAGACGCGGAAGCCGGACAAGGCGACATTTCCCGTAGGCATGTGCACATTCTCGTATTTCAGATAACGGGCACGCAACGGCTCGTTGAGCTCGATGTAGTCGTGCGGACAATCCTTGTCACTGTCGCTCTTGTCTATGACCAATGTCCATTCTTTTCCGTCTTCGGAAGCAAAAATACGGTATTGGTGATAAATATCCATGGCACGGTTGTATTGAACCGCTTTATGGTCGTAGAAGTTCAACTGCACGGCACGTACATTCTTTGTACTGCCCAGGTCTATCCCGGCCCATTCGCCGGGGTTGCCGGAACGGGCTGCCCAGTAGGTGCGCATACTTTCGTCCGTCAGGTTGGAAGCTGCATGGATGCTATCCGTAGATGATACCTCCACCGGTTTGCCGTAGGACAGAAGCATCCATCCCGTGAAACGCTCTGCAGGGTTCTTTACGTCCATCGGTGCTGCCCAGTTGGGATAATCGCCGAAGGCAGTGGACGAATACATGACACCATCCTTGTCGAAAGCCACCGGATAAAGACCGATGCGGCGTTCGAACTTGTACTTCAGGGAGAGCATGCAGGTGGCAACGTGCCAGTAATTGCCTTTCACGTCGCGAAACGTGCCTCCATGACCGGCACCTTGCACATAACCGCCCGGCTTGTAGCACATCGGGTTATGCTTCTGGTAGACAAACGGGCCCAGCGGGGAATCCGAAACATATACGCCATCGGCATAGACTTTGAATTCAGTGCCCGGAGCACCATATTGGAAATAATATTTGCCATTGTGTTTGGTCATGTAAGCGCCCTCTGTGAATGGGCGGAGTGTCACTTCATCGTCATTGTTCATGCCGAAACGTTCCCAGCCGTGTTCTTCGGGGCGGAGCATCATGACATCGTGAATCTTGCTGATGGGATAGAAATCATTCCGGTCCAGTTCCACCGCCTTTAGCGGATATTCATTGCTGGAGCCATAATACATATACAGTCTGCCGTCATCGTCCAGAAACATGCAGGGGTCCCATGTGGGAAGCACATTCTTTTCGATGGCACGTTTGAAACGTCCCGTTTTGGGGTGTGTGCTGTACCACACGGCGAGGCCTTCGTAGGTGGAGCCGGTATAGAACAGCGTGTCACCGCTTACATAGCTGCCGGTGCGCACTGGTCGTCGTCCGTAGCTTGCGTTGGAAGCCGGCAGGAACGAAATCCCAATCCACCAGGTTCTTGGAATAGTGAAAACCGCCCTGGTTGGTGGAGAACAGAAAGTATTCTCCCTTGTATTCCACCGCCATCGGGTCGGCAGAGGAACGGAACGAACCGTTGGGACGCACATTGTTGTTGAAAGGCTCGAAGTTGTAACTGATGTTCATCGGATTGCAGAAGGTGCGCGACAGAGGCGCCTGTGGTCATACCACCGGGTCGCCTGGGCGGGGCGGCAGATTGCGGTTGCCTTGTGTACCTCTTTTCCATCACTACCTCAATATCGGTTTCATCCAGTGCCAGGATTCTGTTCACTATCTTTTTCCCGGGATAGTAGACATACAGGTGCACGTCGTTCTTCGCTCCTTTGATGGCAAAGCTGCGTCGTGGGCAGTGGTATTGTGCATGGGACTTGCGAAGAACATGACTGTGGCGCCTGCGAGTGGCTGGCGGTTGGTGTCCAGTACGTGTCCTTTTACGATACGGTCTTGGGTTACAGTGATGTAATAGTCACTGACTTGCCCCTTCACCACTTTGATGGAATCGTCAGGGGTTGCTTTGCCGCCAGAGCGGCAAAGGCTATTCCACAACTGATTAGGAATCTTTTTACCATATTGGAACGGATTTATTCGGCAATTCCGTCAATGGGTTCCAGCTTCAAATCAGGAAGGTCGTCCAACTGGTTGGCCGGTATGGGCCAATAAGTCTTTTCTGCTGTCCATCCTTTGGGACCGAGTACGGTGGCGGCATCGCCGGTACGCACCAAGTCCACATAACGGGCACACCATTCGCCGCAAAGTTCCATCCGGCGTTCGTCCATCACGTCTTTCAGGGTAACACCGGTTTTGGTGCTCATGCCTGCACGCCGGCGCACTTCGTTGTAGCCTGCGTCTCCATCTTGCCCAGTCTGACTTTGGCTTCGGAGTTCATCAGCAGTACTTCGGCATAGCGGATGATACGCACATTGTTGTTGGCTCCGTAGGTTGTACGTGGAAGAGTCATCTGATTGTAGGGAAGGTAACCTTTGCCGTTCCAACAGTCGGTCTTGGTGGCCGATGTGGGACCTACCTGCCAACCCTCGCGCGTCTTGCTCAGGGCTTTCAGGAAAGAAGTTTCGGCACGCACACCTTCGCCACGGGCTTCGGCCCATGCCACGAACTCGGTTCATAGCCTATGAAATTCCAGCCGCCTATGGACTTGGTGCCTTCGGCTTGCTTGTAGCTGATGGTACCGTCTGCGTTCACTACTTCATCATACCTCTCTGCCATGTTCGGACCCTGGAAATTGAACCATTGGTCTACGCCCAGGTAATCGCCGGAACCATTGCCGTAGTCTGTTACCTGGCATTCGAACAAAGATTCGTCACACAACTTTCCGGGAATTTTGAACAGCTGGTAGAAGTCGTCGTAGAGACGGAATCCACCGTTCTTGATGATGTCATCGGTCAGTGTCTCCACTTGTGCATAGTCTCCTTTCAGCAGATAGATGCGGGCGGCAATGCTTGGGCGGTGAAGGCTGTCACGGCTCCCTTGTGTTCCATCTGGTTGGGACGCATGCGGGGCAGTTTGTCGATGGCGTAGTTCAAATCTTCCAGCATATAATTATATACGGCCTCTACGGTAGAACGGCGAAAATCGGTCTGCAGGTTGTCACGGTAGATGACGGTGGGACCGAAATTGGTCACCAGACAATAGTAGGCCCATGCACGGATGGTACGTACTTCGCCGCAATAGGATTCGTAGGTTTTGTAATCTTCGCTTCCTGCAGCAAGATATTCGGCATAGCTGTCGAGGCTTTGCAGGGCGGCATTGGTGATGCGGATGATGTCGTAGAAGTTCATCCATACCTGGTTCAGTGCCAGAATGAGTTGTTGTAGTTGAACTTGCGTCCGAGGCCACGGCATCGCCTGGTCATCGGTACGGCCCGACCACACGTCACCGTCGCGGGTGAACATCAATAGTGCGTTGCACCAGTGCATGCCCTGTGTGCGTACTTTGGAGTAGGCACCCACTACGGGTTGGTACATATTGTTCTTGTTGGTAAAGTCCACGCCTTGTTCGGGAACTTTGTTCTCCGGATCGATTTCTATGAAATCGGTGCAAGCGGTAGCTCCTCCCAGTACCATCATGGCCGGAAGTATATATGCGAATGTTTTCTTTAAGAATTTCATTGTTTTACGTTTTAGGGTTTAGAAATCTATTTGCACTCCGAAAGTATAGGTTGAAGTCAGAGGGTATACTTCGGTATCCCAACCTTCGGCATCCGACACTTCAGGTGTGAAGCTGTTGGCCTTGAAGGTAGTGAAGGGGCGGTCGGCCGTCAATGAGAGGCGGAGTCCCGGCATCACGTAGCTGCCTATCTTCAAGTTCTTGAACGAGTAGCCCAGCGTGATGTTCTGGATGCGGAAGTAATCGGAGCTTTCTACGAAATAGGAAGCGTTGTTACTGTCTGATTTGTTCCAGGTTTTGAGAAGAGCCTTGGCCGACGGATGTTCGTTGGTAGAGCCTGCACCCGTCCAGCGGTTCTCATACTGTGCACGGTCAAAGTTATAGTAGTCGGCTGCATAGCGCAGGGCACGCTTACGGTTCCACAGTTCGCCGCCTGCTTGTCCGTAGGTAGTGAGGCTGAAGTCGAAGTTCTTATAAGAGAATCCGGCATTGAAGCCATAAGTAAAGCTGGGCACGTATGAGCAACACCTGCTTGTCGTTTCCGTCTATCACATGGTCGCCGTTCACGTCCTCGTAGATGAAGTCGCCGGGTTCCAGTCCGTTGGCCACGGCGATGGGGTCGGCAGCACATTGTTCAGGAGTCTGGTAGATGCCGATGACCTTGTAGCCATAGAATGAGTTCATCGTCTCGCCCACCATATTCACGGTCTTTCCGCCTTTGATGATTTTCATGTTTCCTTTTAGGCTTTTCACTTCGTTATGCAGATAAGAGAGATTGACGCCGATGTTGTAATTGAAGTCCTGGCCAATCTTGTCGTTCCAGTTCAAGGAGAGGTCGATACCGGTATTCAGAATCTGTCCGTTGTTGCCGGCCAGCAGCTCGCCACTCATCGGGAGCTTGGGTGAAATCACGGCGTTGTCAGTCAGACGGTAGTACCAGTCGATGTCGGCGTTCAAGCGGTTCTTCAGTGTACTGAAGTTGACGCCCACGTTGGTTTCGTTCACTACTTCCCAACCCAGCCAGCTGAAGTTGGTGGTGTTGATGAATCCGTCGATGGCGGTATTGGGACCGAATACGGACTGTACGTTCTGTATGCTTGCGAAGCCTGCACTGGCAGCAATCTTGTCGTTACCCAGCTTACCCCAGCTGGCACGCAGCTTCATGTAGTCGAAGATATTCTGGTTCTTCATAAACGGTTCTTGGGAGATGACCCATGCGGCACCGATGGAGGGGAAGTAGCCCCATTTGTCGTTGTACTTGGACGAGCCGTCGGCACGGAAGGTGAACATCAACATGTACTTGTCGTTGTAGTTGTAATTCAGTCGGGTGAAATAGGAGAGACCGCGGTATTTCCAGCCGTCGTCTTTCACCGTAGCGCCTTCCTTGTTGCCAGTGCGATGTATTTCCACACGTCCTCACCTTCGGGCACGTTGGTGGCGGTACCTTCGAGCAGGCGGTATTGCTCTTGACGCATGGATGCACCCAGCATACCGGTAAAGGAGTGTTTGCCCCACTTGTCAGTATAAGTGGCCACGTTGTCCCATATATATTTGTAGTAGTTAGTGTTCTTTTTAGTGAGTTCGGTAACCTCTTTCTTCTGGTTGGTGCCTACATAGTAGGTAGGAGTGAACTCAGAACCGCGAATCATTGAGTAGTCGTAGCTGTAGCTACTGCGTATATTCAGCTTGTCGGGGATGAGGTTGAGCTGTGCATAGAAGTTGGTCAGCACTTGGTAGGTCTCGTTCCGGTTGTCGTAATAGTTGGCAGTGGCTACCGGATTGTTGAAGTTGTTGGTCAAGCCCACCTGCTCGGGCGATGTGTACTTCTTAGGGAACACGGCATCGTCGCGGCGGTCATCATACACCGGGATGATAGACGGTGTGTTGTATGCCTGTTGCCATGCGGCATTCTTGGGAAGCTGCTGCTGCGAGTTGCTGAATACGCCGTTGAAGCCTACTTTCAGCCATTTGCGGGCTTCGTAGTCAAGGGCGGCACGGAAGTTCAAGCGGCGGTAGTAGTTTTCCACGTCCATGATACCGTCTTGTGCCAGATAGCTCATGCCGGCAGAGTAGGTCGCTTTTTCCGTACCACCGGAGATATTCAAGCTGTGATTGGTCATCATGGCTGTGCGCAACAGTTCGTCATACCAGTTGGTATCGGCATTGAATTGCAGGTTTTCCATATTGCCTCCGAATTCGGCTACTGACTTTCGAAATCGACCGGTAAGCTTCCGGGTTGGCTTCCAACATCATGGTGGCATACTCGTGAGAGTTACACATCTCCAGCAGGTTGGTGGCTTTCTGAATACCTACATAACCGTTATAGGTAATCTTGGCATCCTGGTTGCGGCTTCCTTTCTTGGTGGTGATGATTACAACACCGTTGGCGGCGCGTACACCGTAGATGGCAGATGCGGATGCGTCTTTCAAGATGGTCATGTCCTGAATGTCGGAATTGTTCAGGAAGTTGATGTTGTCGTAGAACATTCCGTCCACTACATAGAGAGGAGAAGTGTCACCGAAGGAACCCATACCACGGATGGTCACTTTAGGACCTTCGCCCGGCGTTCCCGAATTGATGATGTTAACACCCGGTACCTTTCCCTGCAATGCTGCCATCGGGGAGGAGGTAGGAACATTGATAAGTTCTTTCTCTTTGACAACGTCAATCGGGGCCGTCAGGTCTTTCGCCTTGGCCGAACCGTAACCGATAACAACAACTTCTTCCAGTAGTTGTGCATCTTCACGTAGCTTTACATTAATGACGGATTGTCCCGCAGCGCTTATTTCCTGCGGCAACATGCCCAAATAGTTGAATACGAGAGTTGCGTCTTCGGGGACGCCGTTCAGTACATAGTTACCGTCGAGGTCGGTAGCTGCTCCAATAGTAGAGCCTTTTACTACAACCGTGGCTCCAATAATCGGTTCGTTGTTCTGATCAACAACAGTTCCTTTAACTGTCTTTGTTCCTTGTGCCAAAACTGTCAGTGGCAATGAGAACAAAATCATGAATAGAAGAAATAAAGTTTGCCTTCTCATAAACTAAATTTAAGAGTTAATAATTCTGCCGGCAAAGGAAGTAATTACGGTAAGTAAGGCAAAAAAAACACTACCACGATAATACGTTTAGGGTAAAAATGGGTACCGTTTTACTACGTTTTCGTGTTACTTGTTTCTAATAATCAGTTTGTTGTGATTGAATGATTTGTAGCCGCTTTATTTCAAGTCGATGAGAAAATCCACTAATCCCGTTCCGTCGGGGATATCCAGTTTCTTGCGCAAACGGTAGCGTGCTGCCTCTACTCCCCGGATAGTGAGGTTGGTCATTTGCGCAATGTCTTTCGTAGAAAGATTCAGGCGCAGCAGCGCACAAAAACGGAGGTCGGTAGCGGTAAGACTGGGATAACGTTCGCGCAAATTACGGAAGAATTTCTCATGAATCAGGTCGAAATTGTTCTGGAATACATCCCAAAATTCCTGTGTCTCGATGTTTTCGTTGATGAGCTTCAGCAGAGATTCGAGGTTCTTGCGTCCATATTGCCCTTTCACCAGGGACTCTTGTACGACAGTACGAAGTTTCTCCAGGACTCGTTCTTGGCAAATACACCAGTGCCATGCTGCAAGGTCTTTACTCTTTGCCGACAACTCGGCTTCCAGCAATTGCTGTTGCTGCAGAGTTATCAGATGCTCCTGCTCGCGCATCTTGATGTTCTGCTGCACCTGCTCTGCCTCATACTCCTTCCGTTTCTTTTCCATGGCACGGTTGGCGCGCCACTTGGAGAAAAAGTAGACAAGCGCTGTGAGAACTATGAGATAGAGCGCAAAGGCATAATAGGAGAGGTAGAAAGGGCGGGCTATGGCAAAATGATATTCCACCTCACCGATTTTCTGTCCCAAATCATTATAGCTTCTGCCTGGAATGTGTATTCTCCGTAATCCAGGCTACCGTAGCGGATTTCGGGCTCTTTCAGGTCCGATGTCAGCGCCATGCCTTGTCCTCCTTGCAGGACATAATGGAAATGTACGGACAATTTATTGTAATGCGGCAGGCTTACTGAGAACAGCAAATCCCGGTAATTGCTTTCCAGTTCGACATTTCCAGACAGAGGCAGGCGTTTCTCCTTTTTATCGGAAGAGGAAGCAGTGACCGAGCTCAGTGAGAGGGCGGACTCCAGAGTAGGACTAAGGCTGTCTGTGTTTTTGCTGTAACTGGCGATTCCGTTGTTCAGATTAAAATAGACAACGTCATTGTCGACGAACACATTGTTGTAGTTCTCTATGCATGGAGAATCAAACAGTTCGATGAGGATGCGCTGCTTCACGATGTACTCTCCTTCTGCGTACTCTACCAGTACGTACTCATGTGAACCGGACAGCCAGAAGCGGTCGTTCGTGACGGATACCACAGAATGAGCATTCCTGATGTAAGGCAGAATGGCATTCAGCTTTTGGAAGGGGATAATCTGCCGGGTGATGTCGTCATAGGTATAGAAGCCGTTGGGACTGGAAAAGACGATACGTCCTCGCATTTTCATTACTTGGATAGGGCCGATGATATATTCCGAGCCTAAATGGGAGATGTGCCGTACGCTTTTTACAGCCGACAAGTCATCGCTCAAGACTATTTTATAGACTCCCTGATACATGTGTGAAGCCCAGATGACACCGCTTTGGTCCACCTCCAAGTGCATGACCGGTGCAATGAAGCCGTCTATGACATGCGAAAAGGTCCATTGCCCGTTCTTCTTTTTATAGATACGCAAATTGGCGTAGGATGATTCCAACAGTATCTCTTCGCCATAGAGGGTGCACTTTATCAGACACGTACTGCTGTTGGTATTGCTTATGACGGAAACATTCCCTTTTTCGCCTATTAATAAGGTATGGGCATTGTTGCCTGCAAAGAGTTGCCCGTCAATGTCCTTCACATACCAGTTCTGTCCTTCAGTATGGGGAAGCAGGCGCAGATTCTCGGTAACCTGGTGGTATTCGTACAAGCCTGGTTGGTGGCCAGATAGAAACAGTCGCCCCGGTGGGCTATGTCGTACACCATGCCCAGTTTGGTTTCATGGTTGGCAGGAGTCAGCAGCATGACGGGTGAGTTGTGGTGGATGTATGCGATGCCGTCGTCCAATGCTGCCCATACGTTGTTATCTTTGTCACAGAACAAGCCCAGGACTGTGTTGTTGTCCAGACGGTTATCCAGATTGAAGTGCCAGAGGCAATGTCCTTTGCGGTCGATGGCGTATATGCCATTCAAGACTGTACCTATCATGAATATGGAATCATTGGTCATGACGGCGCGGTTCACCCGCTGTTTCTTCAGCTCTGCATCAATGTCTGTTTTCCAGGGGGTGATGTCACCGTTGTAGCGGAACAATCCGTTATTCTCTGTGACCATCAGGAAGCTGTCGTCCCCGTCGGGCAGTAATGCCACTACATTGTCATCGTTCACTTGGCTGCGGGGGAAGAGATGAAGGAAATCCTTGCCGTCGAATTCATAGAAGTCCTCATCAATCATCTGTGTGTAGATATGTCCGTTTTGGGTGTAGAAGTAGAGCGGCTGTTGCTGTCTGTTGCGGAAAGCGTGTACCATCTTCCCGTCGTAGGAGAACCAGGCGCTGAACGACTGGAAGTAGATGCGACCGTCCAGCTCTACAATGTTCCATATCTCGTTGTTCTCCATGGGGAAATTTTTCAGGAATTTGCTCAAAGAATGGTACCGGAGAGTGCCTGCCTCCGAATACTTGAAATAGCCGAATTCCTCGAATGCCCCCACATAGATACGGTCTTCTTTCACATACACCGAACGGACAATATGGTTCCCCGGCACTTTGTGGAGAGTCCAGCGATAACCGTCATATACCAGGAGCCCCTGGCTGTTGCCGAAATACATTTCGCCGTTGCTGCCTTGCGCACATGCCCAGTTCTGATAACCGGCTTCATAGTCTTTGGCAAGATAGTTGGTGACGGCGGGCATGAAGGAAGAAGCCCTGGCCTGGATGAAGAGGATGAACAATAGAAGGCACACTACCCAATACTTGAAAAGCATCGGTCTTATCGTATTTTGTTTCATTTTTTCAGGTTAATCGAAGTGTTTCTTGGAAGCAAAGATACAATAAGTATTCTAAATATTGTGTTTTGATGAGATAAAAAAGGTACTTGAAGCGGTTAGGGAGGATGCTTCTTAATGAATATCCTCCCCTCTTAGTTGTTTGTCTTTTGAAATTTATTATAGGGATTGTGCGGATGATAGGACTCGAACCTACACGCCTCACGGCACCAGATCCTAAGTCTGGCGCGGCTGCCAATTACGCCACATCCGCGGAATAATTCCGATTAGCGGGAGCAAAGATAGAAAGAATTTTCGTTTTGGCAAATTGTTTTGTAGATAAAGTCGTTTTAGAAAGTCACTTTCAGTATTTTTCTTGCTTCCTCAATGATGGTGTCCAAGTCATTGTTCTCATCTTCTTTGCTCATATCCACTTTCTTGTCCGGGTCGATGCCGAACTCGATATGCTGTTTTTGGGCATCGAGGTGCGGGCTGGCAGAAAAGCGTGCCCCCCATCCGTTGGGCAGTTCCGAAGAGAATGGCAGGCCCGACCCGCCGCCGGTTTTGTCACCAACCAGGGTGACATTGGGAAAACAGCGCATGGAGTTGACAAAATCATTGGTTGCACTATAGGAATGACGGTTGGTCAGGACAATTACCTTTTTTTGCCAGCGGATACTGTTGGAAGGTTCCACATAAATGGGAGTCGGATCTGAAAAATCGCTATGGCCTTTGCCGGTCTTGTGCTGAATATATCCCGTCAGTACTTTTTCATTCGTGAAGCGTTGTGCCATTCGGGTGGCGTTTGTCAGGTTGCCGCCACCATTGTTGCGCACGTCGATAATCAGGCCGTTACAAGCGGAAAGGTATAACAGAATCTCATCCAGGTTGCCGTTTCCGATGCCGCTGGAGAAATCACCGTAATAGATATATCCTATGTTGTCCTCCAATATGGTATATTTGGCGCCTCCAGCAATGCGGTAGTCTCTTCCCAGGTACTTTTCAATGATACTTTCGTTGAAGTTACGAGGATAATCCAGATACCAGTCCCAGTAGCGCGCCATGTTGGAAGAAGAGTACAAGTTGACATGTCCGTCTTTTAACTCGGCAAGCATGTTACCTAATATTTCAAATAGACCGTCGTAACTCATTCCCGGGGTAATGAGTGGCTGGTACTTGTCATGGATGGCATCCAGTCTATTTGCTTGTAGTCCAGGAAGCAGTACTGTTCGTTTATTATTTTCCACAAGGCTTCGAAATTGCCTTGTGGGGTATTGTCGAACTCTTCCTCACGAATACATCCGTTCAATAGGGGCAATAACGTGAGTAGGATACTCCAAATTATTAAAATATATCTTCTTTTCATGCACATTATCCTTATCATCTTATCGTTTATCACCTTGTCACTTTTTACTTTCTCTTGTTAGGAAACAGATAGAGTTCCTTTACGAACCCCACCATGAATACGTGCGAGTAAGTATGTGTCTTTATTTCATTTACTTTGGACTGTTGTGCGTCCCATATGTAAGCGAAACGCATCCGGGCACGTCCCACCGGAAAGTCTGCGGTCAGCATTTGTCTCAGAGAGGGCTGGTTGTGCAGGGAGGTGAAGTTCACTACTCCGTCCCAATGTCCTAACGTAAATATCTCGTAGTAGGACTGTCCATAGTTGGGCATGAACATGATACCTGCCAAGGGAAGATTTACCTGATAGCGTAGTGTGATGGGACGGTTCTTGATGCGCAAGTCCCAAATAGCCATTCCCGATGCGGCAAGGTTGATATAGGCACGTGCTTGGGCGGGGTTGTTTCCGTTGCGCAGATTATAGACAAAGCCACCGTTGAAGTCGCCGACTCCTCCGGCAAGCAGTTTGAAATTGCCCGTGATTGGAAAATTATAATGCAGGCCGTAGTTCCAGTTGGCCAGTCCGGAGAATGTATTGTTATTGTCTACTTTGTTGTGTGTATATCCCAAGTCTGCCTGGAAGAAAGTTTGCAGAGACACGTTGCCGTCCATCAACCGTGTCATCCGCATGCTTTCGCGGGAGATACGGAAATCGATTCCCTTATACTCCTGAGGTGAAAGATAAGTGTCGAACACGTTGGTGAAGCCGACACCATACATGGTGGCACGGGTGATAATACGGTTACGGTTGGTGGAGTCAGCCCGTAGCTTCCGGTCGATGCTGCATTGTGCTTCTTGTGCTTTCAGTCCGACACTTCCCAAGAGCAGTCCGCATAGGATTATTATCTTGTATATGTACATATTAAATTATCAATTACAAATTAGTAATCGTTAGCCACTAATACTTCATTTCCGTCCTTCATCAAAAGAGTTTCATCTGTCCTGTCATCTCGTCCAGTATGTCCCTTCGCTTTTACCGTGGTCGGGGTCCAGAATTTCCGGTTCTTCATCCGTTTCCTGCTCTTCGGTTTTCTGCGAGGGTTCCGGTTGACGGGTAGGCTCCAGCTCGTTGATGGTTTCTATAGTATAGGTGGTCAGGCGCTTACCTTTTGCTTTGAAGCCTTTCACGGCGATGAATTCGTCGGCTTCCACCACCATCGGCTCTCGGAAATTGTCGTGGCCGCCAAACACCACCTCTAAACGCGGGTAGCACTCGTCTGTCAGCAGAATGAGGCTGCTGTTCTTGTTTTCTCCCAAGTAGTTTTGCTTGCGGGCGGTTGCCTCGAAGCAGAAACGCTTGATGTAAGGATAGTTCTGCTGGTCGGCATCGTAGAGTACGGCGGTCCATACTTTGTTCGGATCGTATTTCTCCAATACGCGTATGCCATCGTCATAGTGATTGTTCAAGTCGAAGTTGGTGGCATAGAACTCTCCGCTGTTCTGTACGACAAGGATGGTGTCTTCGCTCTGGAATTCTCCGAGATATTCTCCGCGCCCGTCGTAGTTGAGACGTAGCACATCACGGTCGAACCAGACTTTCCGTCCACCCAGCGTGGAGCCTCCACGTTGTTTCAAGGCTATCTTGTGTACGGGGAGTTTCGTGAGTATATTTCCCATGGCCTGCCGTCCCTTGATATTGATGTTGCTGAAATCCTCCTCGAAGATAATACGGCGTACACGGGGATTGGGTTTCAGGGTTACCTTGATGATTTCAGCTTCTCCATTGGGATTGGCGGTGAAGTAGGTGATACGGGAGTCGGGAGTACCTTGCGTCACATCGTATTCGCGGTCACGCACCACGGAAGTGACGGCAAAACGCTTGATATAGCTTGTCCCCTCCTTGCCGTCACGGTAGCAGACATTGTAGATGGTACGTTTGTCGTTCTTCTTAAAAATGTTGGCATAAAGTATATTCTTGCCCACGAACTTCTTGTCGGCCACCGGTGTGATGATATATTTTCCATCGCGGAAGAAGATAATCACGTCATCTATGGGCGAGCAGTTGCCTATGAATTCGTCTTTCTTCAATCCAGTTCCGATGAAACCCTCTTCGCGGTTGATGTACAGCTTTTCGTTGGCTTCGATGACTTTGGTTGCTTCGATGGTGTCGAAGTTACGCAGTTCCGTGCGGCGGGGGAAGCTTTGCCGTACTTGTCCTTCAACATACGGAACCAGTCGACGGTATATTCCACGATGTTTGCCAGATGGCAGTCTATCTCCTCTATGTCCTTTCGCATGCGTGCTATCAGTTCCTCTGCCTTGTCGGAGTTGAATTTGAGGATACGTGCCATCTTTATCTCCATCAGCCGGAGGATGTCTTCCTTGGTCACTTCGCGGATAAAAGTCGGGTAGTAGGGAGTCAGGCGCTCATCGATATGTTCGCAGGCGGCATCCATGTTTTTGGCTTGTTCAAACTCCTTATCCTTGTAAATACGTTCTTCAATGAATATCTTTTCGAGTGAAGCGAAATGCAGGCTTTCCAGTATCTCTCCCTTACGGATTTCCAGTTCCTGGCGTAGCAGTGCCAATGTGTTGTCGACTGATTTGCGCAATACATCACTCACGGTGAGGAAGTGGGGCTTTTGGTCGTCGATGACACAGCAGTTGGGAGAGATGCTCACTTCACAGTCGGTGAAGGCATAGAGGGCATCGATGGTCTTGTCGGATGATACACCCGGGGCTAGATGCACTAATATTTCCACACTGCCGGATGTTAGGTCCTCTACCTTACGTATCTTGATTTTTCCTTTTTCGCTGGCCTTTACGATGGAGTCGCATACACTGGCCACCGTTTTCCCGTAAGGAATTTCCTTAATGGCAAGTGTCTTGTTGTCTATCTTTTCTATTTTGGAGCGCACGCGTATCGCACCGCCACGTTCACCGTCGTTGTATTTGGATACATCGATACTGCCTCCCGTCTGGAAGTCGGGGTACAGCTTGAATTCTTCGTTGTGCAGATAGCTGATGGAAGCATCGCACAGCTCATTGAAGTTATGTGGTAATATTTTGGATGACAGGCCTACGGCAATACCTTCCACACCTTGTGCAAGCAGCAGTGGGAATTTTACCGGTAGTGTAACCGGTTCTTTGTTTCGCCCGTCATAAGAGAGTTTCCATTCGGTGGTCTTGGGGTTGAATACCACGTCCAGTGCGAACTTGGAGAGACGTGCTTCGATATAACGGGGGGCAGCGGCGCTGTCACCCGTCAGAATGTTACCCCAGTTTCCCTGGCAATCCACGAGCAAGTCCTTTTGTCCCAGTTGTACCAGAGCATCGCCGATAGAAGCATCACCGTGCGGATGGAACTGCATGGTATGTCCTACGATGTTCGCCACCTTGTTGTAGCGCCCGTCTTCCATGCGGCGCATGGAGTGGAGGATACGCCGCTGTACGGGTTTCAGACCATCCATGATATGGGGTACGGCACGTTCCAATATAACGTATGAGGCGTAGTCCAGAAACCAATTCTGGTACATGCCGCTCAGTTGGTGCTTTATATTGGCATCCTTTGCGTCCGCAGGTTTGTAATCCGAGTGTTCTTCGCTCCCGGCCGGGAGTTCCTTGTCCAAATCATCTTTCGGTGCTTCAAAATCTTCGCTCATATTTGTTCGGGAATTGTCTATTCTATGATATTACTGATTTTTCAGTCGCAGGCAAAAATACAATTTTTGTTCGATAAATGAGAATTTGCGCGGAACTATTGTGCCAAATCCTTCCCATTTTTTAAAACTTCTGCCCGTTAATGGAACCAATCTGTCTCTTTCCCGTTAGCGGAATTATATTGAGGACGTGCTTCCGCCTCTTTGCGGACAGCGATGTTGCTTTTGTCTTTCTTGCCGACAAGTTGGCAAGGTTTTGCCACCACATTGCAAAGCTTTGCCAAAGGCATGGCAAAACTTGCCAATATGGTGGCAAAACGCTGGCAAAGTAACTTGCTGGCTTGTTGTGTGTTGGCTCGAATTGTGCAGCGATATCATCACAAGGGTGAAGAGATACTGGGCAGATTCTGCCGACGGATTCATTATTTTGTGAATTTCCATTCGTCAAATAAGAACTTTCCGTTCCCGAATACGAAGTAAATGTCGTGTTTGCCTTTTATCCGTTTGTCCAACGGCTTTGTCAATGTTTGCCACGTATCGGTATCAAAGGTCAAGGTGGATAGGAGCGGACCGTCTGGACTGTCCATGTGTATTTCGATGGAGCCTTTCCCTTTTATCTTCATCTGTATGGCTTGAGGTGATTGCGGGAATTCCGTACCGCGGACACAGATGGCCTGTCCGCTCTTGTTTCCTACGGCAGACATGTTGCCTGTCTGTCCGGTAGGTTCAAAGGCAACGCCGCGTGTGGCGGCTGTGGTCTCGGCCTGTTGCTGCGCAAACGGGTCGAGAGGCTTGATTTGTGAAACGCCCTTGGCTGTGGCTGTGCCCATGTGGATAGTGAGGTCCTTTTCGTCCACCTCTATTTCTTCCACGCAGATACTGCGGACACCCACTTTGAGGTCGCGGCTGTCCTGCAAGCCCAGTGAGTGGTAGAAGAGATAGTACTTCCCTTGAAATTTTACCAGATGTGTATGGTTGTTGCTGTCGGACATGCCATAGTCGCCGGGATTTTTGAAGTAGTTGTCCCGATAGGTCCAGCTGTCTGTCTCAAGTGGCGTGCGACTCGTCATGTAGCTCATGCAGCACCGGCTCGGCTTGTCTATATCCTTGTGGGGCCATGCATCCCGGTTCTTCCAGTTGGTGTTGTAGGTGTAAATCCAAGTGCCGTTCAGATAGTTCAGTTCGTTTGCTTCAAAGTGGTATGGCGCTTTTATTTCAACTATTTCGCTGTCCAGCGTCTTCATGTCATTTGCCAGCCGCACGATGCGTGCGTCTCCGGGAATGTAGTCGTCGCTGTCGCCCCCGCCAAAGGAGAGCCAGCCGATGCCCTTGTCGTCGATGACTACTCCCGGATCGAAGGGAGCTTTACACTTGCCGAGTCCTGGAGTATTGCCGTCTACCACGCATTTGCCCAATGGGTCTGTCCAGGGCCCCACGGGGGAAGTGGCGGTCAGCATACCTACACCGGAACCGCTGTTGGAGTAGTACAGATAGAAGTGGGTTTTGCCGTCGGCCTCCTTGCGCGAAGCGATGGAAGGTGCCCACGAAGCCATTCCCCAGGGAGCCAGAGCCTTTACATTGATTACTCCGTGATAAGTCCAGTTCACCATGTCGTCAGAAGAGACCATCGTCAGCGAATGGATGTGCTGATAGGTGTTTTTCCCGTTACGGCCCACTACATCATATTGCTGGTGGTCGTTAGTACCGTACACATAAATGCGGCCGTCGTGCACCACTGCTGTGGGGTCGGCCATGTATTGGAAGTCGAGAAGGGGATTGGCATTGCCGGTAGAGAACTTGGGCGAGAATTCAAAAGATTCTTCCAAAGCGCTGTCTGTAGAAACCGGAATGTTTTCAGAAGAGGCAATGCTGTCTGCCCGGAAGGGGGCTAAGGGGATGCCTTCCGTTGAAAAAAGGTTGCCTTGAGCAGCGTCACTGAAGCAGTAGCGAATGGAAACCGGGCTTTCGATTCCTTTTACCGGGACAATCAGCTTTCCCCCGTCTATCCTGGCCCGGGCCTCTTGCCATTCCTGGCCGGCTGCGGCCATCATCAGCCCCTCTATCCTTTTCCCGTGTACGGCCAGTCCGTTCTTTATGTCTTTGAAAGAGATTGTCACATGGTTGCCTTTGCGGCAGGCGCTTTCAAAGACCGGGCTTTTATAGGGGCCTGCATATATATGGTATGTATCGTCCAGTGCAAGATTGGCGAGACGTTTGCCTACGCTTCTTTTGTCACGTGGATGGATGTCCTGCACATTGTCCACCAAATCTGACACGGTAATCATCTTGACCTTGTCCAGCATTTCGGGCAACATGGCCTGCTGCTCGCGTAGCAGTGCCGGTCCGTTGTCTTTGGAGTGGTATTGGAAGGGGGCTATCTGGACCAGATAGAATGGGAATTCCTTGTTAAATCCGGTACGCCACGAGCCTATCAGCCGCTGCATCACCCGGGCGTAGGAGCTGGCACGGCCTTGGTTGGCTTCTCCCTGATACCAGATGCATCCGGCAATGCCGTAGGGCATCACGGGATAAATCATGCTGTTGTACAACGTGCCTGTTTCAGCCGGAAACCAAGGATTGGATTCATACGGATAGTCGCACAAGACCGGGTCGCTCATTACGCATTCGCGGGGCGTCCATGTCTCGGCGGTGGTTCCGCCCCATGCGGCTACGATGATTCCTACCGGCACGTCCAGCTCTTCCTGGATGTTGCGGCCGAAGAAGTAGGCCAGGGCACTCGTGCTGCGCATCGTTTCGGGCGTGCACTGTGTCCATTGCGAGAAACAGTTTTCTTGAGGGAACGGGGCGGCTATTCTGGCCACGTGAAAAATTCGGAGATTGGGACAATGGGCATTTGCCGTTTCCTCGTCTCCGTTCTTTATGCCGTGGTTGGCGCTCCATTCCATATTGGATTGTCCGCTGCACAGCCAAACTTCGCCTAGCATGACATCGGTCAAGGTTACTTCTGACGAGCCGCTGAAACGAATCTCATAAGGTCCGCCGGCTTCGCCGGAAGGTACACGGGCTGACCATTTCCCCGTATTATTGACTTGGGTTTTGATTATTTCTCCTTTCATCCATTCGGGGGCGATGGAAATTGTTTCTCCCGGAATACCCCATCCCCAGAAAGTAAGTTCTGAGTTACGTTGTAGCACCATATGGTTGGAAAATATGGCAGGGAGTTGTATCGCTGCTTGCAATTTCAGGATGCCGAGCAGCATAAATAAACTTAAAAGGGTAAGATAATGATGATATTTTTTCATACGAGTATTTATTTCCATAATGCAAATTAATAGCTGTTTTTAGAAACCATTACATTTTAACCGTTACTTTTTTCCCATTATAAGCCACTGCCTTTTTTGCGCCATCAGCAGTTACTATGTTGAATTTCCGTTCTTTCAACATACCGGAAAACTCTCCTTTCCGATTTTCAATAGTGAGCATGCGAGTACGGTCATTCCATTTCATCGTAATGGTGCTGTACATTCCTTTTTCATAATTGTAGTTGTCATTCTCGTCTTCGTAAAGTGTGAATTCGCCGTTACAACCGGGATACACTTTTATCTCCAAGTTGTCCCATGATTTTTCGGTGCTATACTGCACTTCGGGACCTATTGGCAGGATGGAACCTGCTTTCACATAAAGTGGTAAAATGTCAATAGGGGTATCTTTCACGATATATTGTCCGCCGGAGTGTTTCTGATTGGTCCAAAAATCATACCATTCCGTATTTTTAGGCAGATATATTCGCATAGACTTAACGGTACTGAAATCTTCTACACGGATGGTGTCCGAAACTGTTTGGGTATACATGGGTTGGGTTACAGGGCATACCAATAGGGATTTGCCAAACATATACTGATTGTGGATGTTCCACACGTTGCGATCGTGGGCAAAATCCATTGCCAAGGCACGCATGAAGCTGGACTGATTGGCAGTTACCTCCCAGGCAGTTGTGTAGATGTATGGTAACAAACTGTAGCGTAACCGAATGTATTTCTCAATCGCATCGTATATTGGCTCGCCTTTTTTGCCGAATTGATAGATTTCTCTGGGAGCACCTTCCCCATGTGATCGCATCATGGGACAGAATGTACCGAACTGTATCCAACGGGCATAAAGCTCGCGATAATCCGGGTCATCCAGCATCAAGGGATATTGCCATAGGAAGAATCCGCCGATATCGCTGTTCCAATGGGGAATGCCGCATAGTGAGAAGTTTAATCCCGCAGGTATTTGCTTCTCCAAAACTTCCCATGATGCTGTGATATCTCCTGTCCATGTATTGGCACCATAACGTTGCTGGCCGGCAAAGGCTGAGCGGGTAAGGATAAATACGCGTTTATCCGAAGTTACGGCACGCTGGTGGTCGTACACTCCACCTACACTCATTAAAGGGTAGGCATTGCGTACTTTACGGAATGACCCCAAATAGGTGGGCGTGTCAAAATCTTCAGGAATGGGGTGAAAATGGTCGGGTTCGGTAGAGTCCATCCACCAGCCGTCTATACCCACAGAACGTAGGTTCTCGTTCAGGTACTTCCAATAGATGTCGCGTGCTTGCGGATGGTAGGCATCGTACACGCGGGCACCGGATGGATAGTCCATATTGGGAGGCCACTTCTCGGAACCGGATTCGGGCCATGTGCGGAAGTTGAAGAGCATGTTCCTTTATCCAACTCGTGATAGGGTTTGGTATGTGGTCCGAAAGCTGACCAAATGGAGATGATAATGTGGGCATTCATTCCGTGTATGTCTTCCATCATTTTTTTTGGGTCGGAGAATTCTTCGTTCAAAAAATCCATTGCGTTCCACAGGTAGTTGCTTCCCCAGTATCTCCAATCCTGGATAATTCCATCGAGGGGCACACCCAGTTCGCGGTATTTTTGCACTACGCCAACAATCTCTTTTTGGCTTTTGTAGCGTTCACGCTTTGCCAGAATCCATATGTCCATAATGGAAACATGGGCACTTGTCCTGTGAGGTAGCGCATCTGGGCAACTACTCCATCGGCATTTTCGCCGTACATGAAATAGTAGTCAATGCAGTCGCCGACTTCAGAAAGGAAGGATGTCTCTTCTTGATTGTCTTTGAAGATGGTTGGCGAATAGTTGTCCCAAAAGAGACCGTAGCCTTTGACGGACTGGAAGAAGGGAATCACATCCTCAAGATTGTCTTGGATAAGGCGTTTGGTCTGGTTACGTTGCGACATTTTGCCGTTTTGCAATTGTCCCAATCCATAAATAGCTTCGTCTTTCTCTAAGGTGAACGATTGATAAACGCTGAAGGTTTTTGTGCCGGCATCGTTGAAATCATCAAAACGTGCGCCTTTATTTTGTTCCTGCAACAGCGATTTTCCATCGGAAGAGGCAAAAGTTATTTGTCCGGTCTCTTCGTTGAGATGGACTGTAAGCTGATGGCTTTTGATAGTCAATATGCCCCTTTCGAAGAGACGGATAGTTTTACTTTTTCCGGTTGCCCGATGACCGACAAACTTTCTTTGGTATACTTCCAGCCGTCAGGCGATTTTAAGATTCTCACTGTGACAGGAGAGAAGAAGCTAATATCTATATTTATACCTTGCACAGTGCTTTTTATGCCTTGTGAGGTGCGTTGGTAGGTTTGTGCTCTGCCTTGTTCTGCTATGAAAAATGTCAGCATCAGCAGGACAAATAGTCTTAAAAAAAATCCCTTTTTCATACAATATCAGCAGTTTAACGGTTAGTGATTTTCAGTACCAAAGAAATAGGATTGGGTGTCTTGTCTTTGGGAAGGTCAATAAGCAAGCCTTTGGAAGTTCTTCTGAACTTTGCCTTTCCGCCTCCTAATAATTCTACCTTTTCGATTTCTCCTTTGCAGTAGGGACTGCCGGTAGCCAGTGATTTTATCTGTATTTTTCCGTCTGAGGGCCATTTCATGATATGGGCATACAAGTATTTCCCTTTTTTCACAAACCGGATGTCGGCAGAAGTGTAGGTGCGTTCTTGCCTTCGTTGAATCCTGCTCCGTCCAAAGGTATTGCTGTTTCTGTGGAGGGACCTTCACCATAAATACACCAGGGACGTGTGTCGAATATTCCTTCTCCGTTCACCTCCATCCAGGCGGCTATGTCTTCCAGAATTTTTTCTTCCTTGTCGTCGATGGTGCCGTTTCCTTTCATTGGTACGCTTAGTAATAGGTTGCCATTTTTACTGACGATGTCAATGAGCATGTGGATGACGGTCTCGGCTGATTTATACCAGTTGTCTTCGTAAGCAGAGCGGTTATAGTGCCAAGTACCGAGGCAACTACAGGTTTGCCACGCCTTGTCCTGGCATTCCGATGGAACCCCTTTTTCTACATCCCATACGATGGCCTCTTTATGTTTAGCTTCCAGCTTCTTTCCGAAGACTACGGCATTGAGATTGCCCTTGTGAAGCTTCATGTTTTGGTTATAGTAGTGCGACACGACTTTCAGCCCCGTATCGTTGATGGGCCAGAAGGGGAGTACGCTGTCGTCGAAATAGACCAGGTCGGGATGATATTTGTTTATCATGTCCACTGTGCGGTCGAAGAAGTTGTCGTAGTAGCTCTGGTGGGGGACAGAGGTTCCTTCGGGCCAGTCCCATGCCACCCAAGCATGTCCGCTCAGGGCATGATTCTGTACGTATAGCTCTTGCGGGTCGTAGCCTTCCCACCATTTTCCCTTGCCGTCTTCCTTAGTCACTACGCGGGCATCGTAGGAGATTCCTGCGTATGGGCCTTTCTTGTCGGCTCCTTGTGCAGTTTCATACCATGTCCAAGCATGGGAGGAGTGGATGCTGACACCGAAGGGCAGTTTGTTTTTGCGAGCCGCTTTCTCCCATTCACCCAGTACGTTTCGCTTGGGGCCCATGTTGACGGAGTTCCATGACTGGTATTTACTGTCCCACAAGTCCATGTTGTCGTGATGGTTGCCCATGGCAAAGAAATATCGGGCACCGGTTTTCTTGAAAAGGGCTACCAGCCTCTCCGGGTTCCATTTTTCGGCTTTCCATTCGTTGATTACATCCTTGAAGCCGAATTCCGAAGGATGTCCGTAATGCTCCAAGTGCCACTTGTAGGCAGCACCACCCTCTTCGTACATGTCACGACCGTACCAGTCGCCGGCTTCGGGTTGGCATTGCGGACCCAGTGTGCCCATATGCCGAATTTGGCGTTGCGGAACCATTCGGGCACTTCGTATTGGGACAATGACTCCCAGGTAGGTGAGAACTTGCCCGGTTCTGCTTTCTCTTGTTGTGCCAATGCACTGCCCCCTTGCAGGATGCAGGCGGATAGGAGAATTGTTTTAAAGATGTTTCTTTTCATACCTTTATTGTTGTTTACAAAATGTTTATTCCCTTTTTGAATGCATTGATGAACGGATTATTCTGTTTTGTCCATATACTCCATGATAAACCCATACCGGTAAGAGCGATTGCCGTCAATGGTGTATGGCTTCATGGTCTGTGCGCCCCATCCGTCGTTTCCACCTACTCCGTGTATGTTGGAGTCGATATTCAGGTTGATGAAGTCGCGTTCGGGCAGTTCGTGCGCATGCTCTTTCCCTTCCAGGTCTTCTTCCCCGTAGGCCATATACGGAAACATAGGGGTTGCAGGCCTTTGACTTGTATTTTCCATCGCTCACTGTCTCCCAGCATGAACCAGCGTGTATCGCACCGGTTGGCATTGTCTTGCGGTACGATGTAGTTCGTGATAAATTCGTGTATGCCACACTCGTAGACTCCCAGGAAAGCAGCGCTCTTGCGGTCGGGATAGTTCTCGAACTTGCCGCGTCCGTACCAGGCTATCCGGTTCAGCGCCGAGGGCATTCTCATGCGCATACCGAATTTGGGCATCAGCGGAATATCTTCCTTTTCAGGCTGATAGGTTGCTTCTACTTGTATGCGCCTTTGCCGTCCACAGTGTAGCGGAGATGGTAACCGGCTCCTATCCGGGGGAGGGAGAGACTGGCATCCACTATCACCATACCATCGTTTACGGTTGCTTGGTATACCTTTACGATACGTTTTTGCTCTGCATTTTTCCAAGCGCTCAAACGTTCATTGTAGCCGTTGCGGACCTGAATGTCATTTGCCGGTTTCCAAAAATAGGGTTCCAAGGCACTGTGCAACAACTCTTCTCCCTTGACTCGCCAACTCACCAAAGCACCGGTACCTTTTTCTATGGTGAACAAGGCATCGGCGGCTATAATTTCCACCGCTTCGGGTGTCTCCTTAAATGTGGCCTTCCCGCGTCATCCTTCAATTGTGGGAATTCATAGTCATGATACGTAAGTTGTTCCTTGGCAACTTTGAAGCCCTTCTCTGCCCACGTCGTGGATTCCTTCAACGTGGCATATACATTGAGGCAAAGTTCCCCACACTTATCCGGTCTTGAAGGTACCTCCAGCAGATTCCCTTCGGACAAGTGGAGGTCGCCGTTGCGTACAGCCTTTCCGTTACATATCCACTCATAGCTGTAATCGAATTCATCCAAATCGGAAAATGCATACCCGTTGGTCAATTTGATTTGCTGTGTTCCCTTCTTTTCAAACTTGATGTATTGATATACTTTTTGTACTTCATAGTAATGGGGGTGAGGCACCCGGTCGGGAGATACCAGCGTTAATGCCGGTGGGACCGTCGTTGGGATAGTCCCCGAAATCTCCTCCATACGCCCAGAATTCATCGGGCAGTAATGGGAGTGACGAGGGGCTCTCGCCGAAACTTAACGGTGCACCGTTCAGCTTTTTAGGAATGCCTTGGTCTACCCAGCACCAAATGGCAGCTCCGATAATACTCTCGTCCTTTTCAATCACATCCCAATACTCCTTGAGGTTGCCGATGGAATTTCCCATGGCGTAGGCATATTCTCTCATGAATACGGGGCGGTCGGTTATTTGCTTGCCAAGTTCCTTCAAAGCGTCGGGATGCAGATAGGCTTCGTCATAGACATCGGATACCGTGCGGTCTGTATCGTCGTATATCGGCTGGTGGGGTCTAAGGCACGGACTGTGTCTGCCATGGCTCGCAAATTGGCTCCGCTTCCGCCCTCGTTGCCCAACGACCAGAATAGGATGCACGGATGGTTCTTGTCCCTTGCCACCACGGCCACTGCCCTGTCCACATGGGCCAGTGTCCATTGAGGGTTGTCTCCTAATACTTTGTTCCCCAAACCGTAGGCATGACTTTCGTGGTTCGCTTCGTCCATTACGTAGATTCCATACTTGTCACATAGCTCGTACAGCAATGGCAGATGTGGATAGTGGGACGTGCGTATCATGTTGATGTTGGCTTGTTTAATCAGCCGGATATCTCTCTCCATCGTCCGGCTGTCGACAAAGAATCCCATACGGGGATGGAAGTCGTGACGGTTCACTCCTTTCAGCTTGACGGCTTTCCCGTTGACTTTGAAGACGTCTCCCGCGATTTCTATTTTCCGTATGCCCCAATGGTATTCGAACGATTCCAAAAGTTCATTCTTCCTGCGAAGCTTGATGTGGATGTCATATAGATGCGGTTTTTCGGCAGACCATAGTTGAGGCTCCCGGAGCATTTCGGACAGTGTGACGCTCGTTTCAGAAAAGGCCTGAATAGTACCTACGGGAGCCACCATTTTTTGTCGAGTTTATTTCCTCTGTTGTCTTTCCCCACCAGGTTTATTTCTACGGTCAGGTCTTTTACTTTACGGTCGGTCTGGTTTCTTATCCAAATTTCGGTTCCGAATGTAGCTGAACGCATGTCGTCCGACAAGTCGCTGCTGAACCTATAGTCCCGGATATTTGTCCGGGGACGTACCCATAGCTCTACCGGCCTGAGTATTCCACTAAGCCGCCACATGTCCTGGTCTTCCAGATAACTGCCGTCCGACCACCGATACACTTCCACTGCCAGACGATTGGCTCCGTTCTTCACAAATTCGGTTATGTCAAACTCGGCAGGCGACATCGAATTCTGGCTGTAGCCTACCCGCTCTCCGTTTACCCAGACATACATGGCCGATTTTACTCCTTCAAAGTGAAGGTATAGGCACTTGTCTTTCATATCGGGCGTCACTTCGAACGTGGTGACATAAGAGCCTGTGGGATTTCTGTGCCCGTAACTGTAATATTCGGCGGGAGGCTCGCTTGTCACTCTGGGTGCATCCTTCTGGAAGGGATAGTTTACGTTGGAATAGATAGGTTTCCCATAACCTTGCAATTGCCATGCTCCCGGCACTGTGATGGTATCCCATGTGTCGGTATTGAAATCATTCTTGTAGAAGTCGGCCGGGCGCTTTCCCGGGTCGGCAGACCATTGGAATCGCCACTTGCCGTTCAGGGATATGATTTCTTTGCAATCGACTTTTTGCGAAGGCAATGTCAGTGTGGCATGATACGGCTCTTTGTTGATGCCGACTACAATAGGATTCTCCCAGTCCGGAGCTTCTTGGGCGCCGGCATATAGCACTTAGCAATAGAAAGGCAAATATCTTTTTTCTCATTTTTTCTCATGTTTTCTGATGGTCAATAAACTTCCATGATGAGAACTCCCCAGGGGGGCAATGTTACATGGTCTCCTTCTTTTACAGTCTTGCCGGAAATCAGCTCTTTGGATGTCGGATAGTTATGAGTGATTTCTTTACTCTCGCTGCTGTAATTGAAGAAGTAACGGATGGCTTTTCCGGCTTTGTTTATTCCCGAACGCTGTATGATGGGGAACACGTCGCTCTCTGAAGAGATGATACCGGCATGGATGGCTGCCTTTCGCACGATGGCATTCAGCAATTCCTGCGAAGGGTAGGCTCCTATGTAGGTCAGTTTGCCTTTGCCATACTTGTTTTCGGTGACAACGGGCCATTTGCCGAAGAACGGATGCTCTGCATAAGCCAACGGGGTGGCTGTCTCGGGAATCAGGAATTCATACCAGTCGCTTATCTGGTTCTTTCCCTCTAATTGAAAGGGGTTATCCTTTAATGATAAGTCACCGATAGTGGAGAATTCCTGGTAATGGAAGCCGCAGGCTTTGCGTAGCGGCCCGGGAGCCAAGGTGGCCCGAACTGCGGAGTGCTCATTGCAGTAACCGCTTTTGTGCATCATTACCACGTGTCCGCCGGACTGTACGAATTCATCAATGGCTAATAGCAATTGGTCGGTAGCCACATACAAAGGGGGAATGACAAGCATGTCATATCCGCTGAAATCGGTTGTCTTGTCACAAGGGATGATGTCCGTTTCTATGTTTTGGAAATAGAGGCTTTATGCACCATATCAATGGGATAATTGCTCTTGTAAGTGTAGGGCATGAAGCCGAGAGCATGATAAGAATCATGACTGTAGAGGATAGCTACCCGGTTTTTCTTTTTCAAGTTCACGATGTGGCTGCCTATTCTTTCCAACTCTTTGGCGGTGGTGGTGAATTCCTTGTATATGCGGTTGGGCTGGAGGTCATGGCCCAGCACGCCTCGCCAGTATGTCTCCTGCCCGTAGTGCAGGGTAGACCAGTGCCAGTATTCCACCATATTGGCTCCGGAAGCATAATGTGCGTACACATTCTGCCGCAACTGGTTGTCGTAGGGAGGAAACTGGGTGCGGGCATCCCAGCCGATGCCTTGTGCGTTGGTTTCCATGACGATGTAATTGTTGTCGGCCACGGTGCGCACGAAGTCACCGGCATAAGCGATGCGCTGGCCGTCTTGTTTATCCTGTACATCGTGATAGACATTGATGGCAGGATATTGCATCTGCCTGAAACTTTCCACTTGGTCTATATTATGGAAGTCGGGCATAAAGCAGTGGGTGACAAATTGGTCTTTACGCTTGTATTCATTTACAAGGTCGCACTGCCAATTCAGAAAATCGGCCACTTCCTTCCGGTTATAGCGTTCCCATTCATTCTTGTACGAGGGGCTTGTCACTCCATCGCGCGGATAGAACTCTTCCCAGGTGTTGATGTTCATTCCCCAGTAGTTCATTCCCCATTCCTTGGCAAGCAGATTCAGGTCATTGTTGAATTTCTGTTTGATGTAGTTCCTGAATCCGAAGAAATAGTCTCTGTTGTTTACTCCGCGCGCTTCTGTTTCGTTGTCCACTTGATACCCGATGACTGCCGGATGCTGTGCATATCTTTCCAGCATCTTGCGGATAATCCGTTCGCAATAGAATTGGTAGGTCGGGTTTGTAAAATCCATGTTCTGTCTGATTCCATAATAGGCTTTGTTTCCTTTGGCGTGTTCTGCCAGCACTTCCGGGTGTTTGTATGCCAGCCATGCAGGAATGGAATAGGTGGGAGTTCCCAAGATGACTTTGATTCCTGCTGCATGCATCTTGTCCAGAATGCGGTCCATCCATTCAAATTCAAAATTTCCTTCTTGCGGCTCAAATACTCCCCAGGCAGATTCTCCAACGCGCACTACTGTCAGGCCGGCTCTTTTCATCAGCCGGATATCTTCATCCAGTCGCTCATAGGGCATATATTCATGATAGTAGGCTGCACCATAAAGCACGTTGTCGAATGAATACTGCGCTTTTATTTGTAAAGCGCTTAAAAACAACACTAATAGAATAAAGTAATTTTTGTTTTTCATAATCTTACCAGTCCGATACAATATTTTTATTTCATCATAGGTCTTATGCTGATGGTTCTCCGATATTCCTGCGGCATCGCCTTGTAAGCACCGAATACACCGCGGGCCGTACAGCCGACCCCGGTAGTGGCATAATCGAGATTCAGGGTCATGCCTTTCTGCTTCTGCAATTGGTAGGTATACATCGCTTTCGTCAGATTGTCTGTGCTGTACGGATAAATGTTGAAGTTGAACCATTCGTTCATCTTGAATTGAAGGCCGATGCCTTTGTCCGTGGTCAGTTGCAGCCAGCGTACATCTGTCCGCAATCCGTAATCTTGTGGCATTAGATAGGGCTCGTACATAGCTTGTACGGTAGAGGCATATATCCCCATCGGATAGCCGGTTTTCCGGTCCGGATAGTTCTCTTGCGGTCCTCGGCCGTACCATTTCACTTGGTCGAGCGCATCGCTTACGGTCAGCGTAAGTCCTATGCGAGGAAACCAAAGCGGCATTTTCCCTTCAGGCTTCAATACATGGCGTATCTCTATCGTCCCTTCACTATTGATAATATACTCATAGTGGTTGATGATGCCGTTGTTCTGTACTCCTTCGATGTAGAGGTCTTTTTTCTCTTTTTCTCCTTTGCCCATCAATTCCGCATCAATGATGTGTATATGTACGCCTTCGGTGGTTTCGGACACCGAAAAAGAGAGGGGCTGATGTGTCAGGCGTTCAATCCCTGCAGAATACATTTCTGTGGCTACCGTGTATCCGTAACCTTCTTTCCAGTTGGAGGAGCGGGCGCTGGAGGCATTCCAGTTGTCCAGCTCATTGGCCAGCGGGGCACGCCAAAGATTCAGCCGGAGCGGTGATTCCAGCAGTTCCATATCTTGAACAACCATCGACGTCAGTTGTCCGTCGGTACGGTTGAATACATATTTGAAGCCATCTCCGGAGACAACCAATTCTTTCTCCGAAAGTGAATAGGAAGGTACGCCTTGAGCCTTTTCTTCCGAAGAGCATGGCAGGCTCCAAGGCAGTTCAAGTTCTTCCCATGCCACCTCATGTCCGGCTTTTGCCACAATTCATCTTTTTTCAGGACGGCATGAAGCATCAGGCGGTATTCTTTGCCGGGAATCAGGGCTGGCTTCTTATAAGGTATGTGCACCAGCTCTTGGCTAAGCGGCGCTGTTGAGAGTGCCAAGTCGCCCGATTGAATAACCTTGTCATCTTCTTTCAATTCCCATCGTATGGCATATCGGGAAGCATTTGTATAATGATTGCGATTCCATAACTCAACGACTCCCTCTGTCACATCCGACATGGAAAAAGAAAGAGGTTGTCCGGTTTTCTTCATTTGCCACATTTCGGGCTGTACGCTACGGTCGGGCCAGATGCTGCCGTACGTACGTGCACCGATGCCGTAACTGTAGAATGTACCATTTTCCGTCTCTTGCTCAAAATCTAGCCACAGAGCGGCTTCTTCCGGGTGAAAAGAGGAAGTCAGTGCCTTGGCGAAAATGCCGACTTCGTCCATTTGAGCATCGCAGATGTAGACCGAAGTCTCTTGGCCGTGTGTTTCTGCATTCCGACCGATGTTGACGGGGTAGGGGAAGTTCCGGATATTGCCCGATGCTTGTGTGGAGGCCTTTTCTGCTCCGTCTATATAGATGGACATTTTCTGTCCGTCGTAGACGCACGTCACTTGATGCCAGTTGTATTCCCAGTCAGTAGGCAAGGAGGCGCATACGGAATGCTTTTTATCAGTATAGATATAAAATTCCAGTTTGTCTTTACCGCGTTGTTGCAGCCCGAACTGATAATTGCCTTTTGTGATGAATGAGCCGCAACTGCTTACCAGTTTCCGGGGGTAGATTCTGCAAGTGAGTGTCAGTTCATTACTGTTCAACTCCACATTGTCTGCACGATAGACCTCTACCCATTGGTCGTGACCGTTCAAGTCCAGCACCGTGTTCTTTCCTTCCTTCACCAAGCGGGCATTTCCCATCAGATGGGCGGGAGTATGGAAGGGCGAAAGGTCGTCCACTTGCCTTATCCGTTCGGTCAGTCCCGGACTTACAAAATCCCAGATGGCCCCTCCTATCAGGCGGGGATGTCGGTAGATGGCTTCCCAATAATCGTCCAGGCACCGCCGGCATTGCCTGCAACCGATAAGTATTCATCCATAAACGATGGTCGGGAATCCTCTCCTATGCCTACCTGCATTTCCAGTTCCATAGGAGTAGGGTAACGGGGTCCGATAATATCTTCTGCCGGATGGGAGAATGCATTTCCGCCATACATCCAGAAGCGGGTGGGGTCCAGCGATTTCCCTTCTTCAATGGTGTGGGTAATGTTGATACCTTCACCGCTTTCGTTTCCTGCGCTCCAGAACAAGACGCAGGGATGGTTTCTGTCCCGTAACACCATTCTGCGGCATCGCTCGCGATACATCTCTTCGTATTCCGGGAGACTTGAAATCCATTCCGAGGCATGGGCTTCATCGCCCACCTCGTCTATGATATAAAGCCCGTATTCATTGGCCAGTTCCAAATACTTATTCACCGGAGGATAGTGAGAGGTACGTACGGCATTGAAATTAAACTGTTTCAACAATTCAAAATCCTTGCGTATGGTGGCTTCGTCCATGACATGTCCCTCTTCGGGATGCTGCATGTGCGAATTTTGTGCATTGACTTTCAGTGGGATACCGTTAAGATAAAAAACACCGTCTTTGATTTCCGTCTTTTTGAATCCGATGACCGTTTCTATCTTGTCTTTCTGCAGACCGGCCGGATTGGATAATTCCAGACCGAGCGTATAAAGCTCGGGTGTCTCGGCTGTCCATTTCCGGGGTTCTTGTACCAAGGTATGCAACTGTATTGTCTTTTCCGCAGCGTCCATTTCAAATGGAGCTGCGGAAAAGTTACAGATAATCTTGCCGTTTTTATCCTTTAAGTAAGCTTTCAATCCATAATTCTCATTTGGCTTCTTTTGGTAGTCCTTGATTTTTACCTGAATACTTAACTGCGAATCGGTATACGTATTATCAAACTCTGTGATTACTTGCCAGTCGAATATCCTGACAGCAGGTGTGGCGTACAACCATACGTCGTCAAAGATTCCGGCCAGTCGCCAATAATCTTGTCCTTCCAGGTAATAGCCGTCCGAATACTTTAGTACACAGACAGCCAGCGTGTTTTCGCCCGGCTTCAAATAAGGAGTGATGTTGTATTCGGCAGGTTCTTGTGCTCCTTCATTGTAGCCCACTTCATGACCGTTGACCCATACAAAAGAAGCGGATGCCACTTTCTCGAACCTTAAAAATATCTGGTCTTTTGCTGCCCAACTTGCAGGTACCTTGAATGTTCGCCGGTATAGTCCGGTAGGGTTATACTCTTTGGGAGCATGTGGTGGATTCACCCCGAAGGAGCAGATACATTTCTGAACAGCTTGTCACCATAACCTTGCATTTCCCAGTTTGAGGGAACTTTGATGTCGCCCCATTGCTTATCCGGGAATTCGGGGTTAAAAAAGTGTGCAGGTATCCCTTCCGGTGTATCGCACCAGAAAAACTTCCATGTCCCATTCAGTAGCATGCTCTTTTCGGGCATATGCCAAGCGTGTCCTTCCTCTTGTCCTTTTTCAAATACAGAAGGGTTGTCTATATACCAGAGCATATCCTTAAGGAAGGATTTGTCTTGTGCATAGGATTGCAGGCACAAGGCTACTGAACACAATGGCAGAAACAGTTTTCTCAGATTCATTTTTTTGTAATTCGTGCTGTCCATCCACCGCCGGGTGCCAGTTGTACATTGAGTTTGTCTTTGGCAGTGACGATGCGTACTTCTTTTTTATAGTCGGTAGCTTCACGGTCGGCATTGATGCCGTCGGCAAAGATTTCGGCTTCGTAGTTGCTTCGCTGAGGAAGGAGAGGTCGATGGTGCAGCTACGCGGAGTCCAGTTGGTCATGCTGCCTACAAACCAAGTGTTTCCTTTGCGGCGTGCTATCGTGATGTATTCGGCTATTTTACCATCAAGAGCAATGGTTTCGTCAAAGGTAGTGGGAACCTTGGCGATGAAGTCGGTGCATTCCTGTTCCTTCATGTATTTGCTAGGACTGTCGGCAAGCATCTGCAAGGGTGCTTCGAAGACGGTGTACATAGCCATCTGGTGTACACGTGTACCTTGACTCATGGGGTGGTCGTTGACGGAGCGGAACAGGGAACGGGTGGCATTTACCATAGCTCCCGGCGTATAGTCCATCGGACCGGCGAGTTGGCGCAGATAGGGGGCGGTAACGTCGTAGCGCGGGAAGTCATGCAAGGGTGCACCGTTCACGATGGGCTCCCACTTGCTGTTTTCCAGTCCTTTCACACCTTCAAAGTTGAGGATGTTGGGATAGGCGCGCTGGATGCCGAAGGGTTTCAGTCCGTGTAGGTCAAGCAACATGTGATGCTTGGCGGCACATGCTGCGAGTTGTTCGGTAGAAGAGATGGCGAGTTGGTCGTCGCGGTCGAAGAAATCAATTTTGAAACCTTTGATTCCCATTTGTGCATAGTGGCTGATAACTTGTTCCACGGCAGGGGAGATGTCGCCTCCTCCGTAAGATTGCGCCAGCTTGCCCAGAGGATGATACCTACGCCTTTTTTGTTGCCATATGCCACCAGTCTTCGAGATTGATTTCGGGACTGATGTCTTCCATTAATGATTCCTTTCCGCTCCAACCTTCGTCGATGATGATATACTCCAGCTGGTTTTCGGCGGCAAAGTCGATGTATTTCTTATAGGTGGGCGTATTCATGCCTGCCTTGAAGTCCACGCCGGTCAGGTTACAAGTATTCCACCAGTCCCATGCCACTTTTCCGGGTTTAATCCAGGATGTGTCAGCGATGCGGCATTCGGGTGCGAGGCGTTGCATCATGTCGTTGTTGGCGAGTTGTGTGTCGTGGGTAACAACAAGCACGGCACGCCAAGGATAGGTCTGTTTCCCTGTGGGACGCGTTGGGGCAGAAGTAGGGGGCATTGTTGGGCTTGCTGATAACGTCGGCACGTTTGGTAGGGACGAGGTTCAAGCGGTCATAGCCTCCGATGACTGTTTCCTGTGGATAGGGGGCGAATTCTGCCTTCACTCCGTGGGGCATCTGTGGGTTGGCAGTGAGGAACATGCCGGGATAGTTGGACAATCCGGCTTCCATAATGACGGCTTTCTTTCCGTTCTCCAGTTCTACCATCAGCGGAGTAATGGCAAGCGAGTCTTTGTACATGCGAGAGAGGGGGGCCTCATCGTAGTAGGACTCGAAGGAGTAGCAGTAACGCTCGCCGGCGCGATTGTCGTTAATATAGGGCACGAAAGCGTGGTAATCGCGGTCGAAGTTGAACTCGGCAATCTCGTTCTTCACGCAGAAAGGCTTGCGCAGTTCGGAAACAAAACGATAGGCGGCTCCGTCGTCGTAGGCACGGAACTGTATGCTGTAGCCGTTACGGCATTTCAGCGTGAGTTGGTTATAAGTGTCCTTCACACTCGCCTTTTTGTAGAAAGGAGTGGGGAAGGAAGTGTCGACGGAAGTACGGGTAGCTTTGGTCACCTTCACATCTTTGCCGAAGGTGAAAGCAATGGGCTTTCCCTCAGCTCGGTGCATTGCATGGCAATGTCCGAAGGCAAAAGAACGCTGGTACCGTCGTGGGCAATCGCCCAGTTGAGGTTTTTCCCGGCTTCGATGTTGACAATTAGTTTTCCGTCCGGTGAATTCAGTTGATATTGCTGTGCTTGTGCCGTCAATGCACAAGAAAGCAATAGGCTGGCGAAACAAGTGCTGATTCTGTTCATTTTTATTTGATTATTGATTATGAATATTTGTTTAATTCCGTGGATATTTAACCGGAATAGCCATCATTTCTTCTAAGAAGAGAGGGTCGTCGAACTGGCAAGTCTGTCGGTTGTATTGTCCCCCCGGAGTGTCCCATAGCATTGGGCACATGCCGCGCGAGTAGATGGCTTCGGTTACGGAAACACAGAAGAGTCTTATCACTTCCTTTGTTCTGTTTCTGGAGTCGGCGCAATATTCGCCTATGATGACGGGGATTCCTTTGTCTACGCAATTCTTCTTCAGTAGGTCCATATTGTCGTTCAGTTCCTTGAAGTCAGCTTCCGTTCCCCAGCTTTCCCGGCCTACACCCCAATCGACAACCTCGCCTCCACCCAGTATGGCAAAGTTTGCGGGAGTATAGTAATGCACTGTAAGAGCAAGTCGGTTTGCGGGATCATTCGGCATCTTGAACAAGGGGTCGTAAGCATACTCCAAGTTGGTGTTGTAGATTTCCACCAACAGATGACGTTTGGCGTTGTTGCCGCCACTGTTTCTTACTATGTCGACAAAGAGCTGGTTGAGGTCGTTCACGTATCCCAGTGCCTTTGCCTTGTCGCTTCACTACCGCCCCACGGAGTCCAAATCTCATCGTATCCGATTTCATTCATTGGCTCGAACAGTAAGTGGTCACCGTACTTTTCGAAGCGTTCACATATCTGTTTCCAGATGGAAGTGAATTTTTCTTTTGCTTTGCTGTCGGTGGGTACTTGTTTAATCCATTCGTTTTCGTGGTGGATATTGATGATAGCCACCATGCCACAGTCGAGGGTCCAGTTTAGGATTTTCTCTACGCGGTCCATCAGGTCAGGATGCACTTTGAAGTCGTCGGACAGCAGATTGCCCCAGCTGACCGGTATGCGCAGAGATGAGTAGCCCGCTTTGGCATATCCTTCAATGATTTCTTGTGTGATAATAGGCTTCCCCATGCTTGTTCGTAATTGAGAATGTTGCTTGGGTCTATCCAGTCGCCCACGGCATCCAGCGTGTTGCCTAGGTTGATGCCCAGTCCCATTTCGTTAATCAGTTGGTGGGTTGTGAGATTCTCGCGTACAGTGTATTTTTCCGGTTCATCGCTTTGGATATAGGCCGCCTGCTCCACGTTGATTTCTTGTATATGCTCCTTTACGCTGACGGTGATGATGGCGTTGCGCACGTCGGGCGTAGTGTTGGGTTCTACGGTTATGTTATAGATTGCCTGTACGGGAGTGCTGCTTTCCGAGGTTACTTTGCACCATGCTTCCGAACTTTGGAAAGTGGCTGGTTCATTGGGGTGATACCGAATTTCTTGCTACCACCCGTTTGTTCAAAATGGAAAGAAGTAGGCTCTACGATGATTTTCAGCTCCTTTTTATCGTCAGAGCAAGCTGTCATCAGAAATAGAACCAGGCTGGTTAATAAGGTTTTCTTGAAGATTTGTGTCATGGTATCGGTAAAATTTCGTTTTAATAATTTCGGTGTATTTATTTTTAGACGCTGATTCAATTGAATCAGCGTCTAAGAGTTTAAAAGAAGGTGTCACTTTGTGTAATCCTGTGCCAGAATTTAATTCAAATTATTGTATCTTGACAACTCGGAAATTATCAAAATACATTTCGATGTTGTATGGACCGTTTTCGCTGGGGTTTGTCATCTGGAGTGCCAACTCGTCACCGTCACGTTTTTGGAACTCGCCCCAAGTGGTTTCGTCTACCAGTTCGGAGAGCGGAATGCTGCACTGCATCCATTGGCCTACTTCGGTTTTTCCGGTGAAGTCGCTCACCGGACGAAAGTTCGTGTAGTTGTGAGCCTCATTCCCTTTGAGGTAGATGCGGAATACAGGACCTTCGCCATATTCCACTGCCACGAAGCATTCGAACTGCAAAGCCAGTTCGGAAGTCGGTGTATCGGTAGGCAGGAAGGCTGTGTCAATGCCCCATACGGCACCGTTCTGCAATTGGCCCCACCAGTAATTCCATGCTGAAAGTTCCCCTGATATGCTGTAGCATTTACCATCCGAGAAGAAAGGAGCTGCTGTACCGTCGGCAGTGACGGGTACAGCTTGCCCGCCCCAGGAGAACCAACCGATGTTGTCATAGTTCAATACTATATTCTCCAAAGGATAGAAGCCCGGAACTTCGGCAGTACCGCCCATTGTGGTAATGGCGAGTGAGCAAGTGCCTTGCGGTGCACGCGGCATGGTAAAGGTAAGCATATCGTTAGCTTCGCTTACGGTAACAGTAGAGAGATCTACCGAGCGATTGCCCATTGTGATGGAGACGATATCCATAAAATTCTGTCCCAGTACGGTAACTGTGGTACCCGTGATAGGCATCATGGAGCTTACCTTGCTGATACTTGGTGGGAGGGCTGTGCGACGGAAGGGAGTAAATGCGGATGCGGTATAGCACTCCACTACCAGACTGCCTTCATCAATCAGGCCTGCGGGAGCATTGAATGATATTTCGTCAAAGTTCTTGTTTACCGTGTAGTCCGTTACTTCTACCGAAACAGGTGCATTGGTGATGTCGTCCACGGCAGTGGTGAAATAAACGCGCTGAATTTCGTAGAAGTTACCGCCCACGATGCGCAGAGGCGTGCCCGTCTCCACGGGGAAGGTTGTGGCTACACGGGTGATGTAGGGTGCGGGCGAGAGTACATGCATGGAGTACGTGGCAATGCCGTGCGAGGTCTCGATACGCAGTTCGCCTTTCAGTTCGGGGTTGGCACCCGTCAGTTGCAATTCGCCGGGGATAGTGAGGATGAGACTGGTGGAAGTGCCGTAGTTGCTATTGAACGAAACTTCTTGTTCGTTGATGAACACTTTCCGCACATCATTCAGATTTTCGCCGATGACTACAATCATGGTGCCCGGATTTACATCGGTGAACGTACTGTCGGCCTTCTCTGGGTCGACAAGACGGATGTGGTGGATTACGGGAACACCGCCGCCCTCGTCATCGTTGCAGGCGGTGAAAAGGTTGCATGCCAACAGGATGGTGAGCAACACAAAAGGAAAATGTATATATTTCATATTAAAGTCGTTATTTGAGATAATGAATGTATAACTTGGTTTATTCACTGAATTCGTATGCTACCGGTTCTTCGTTCAGTAGCGGATTCTGGATGACATCGCTTTCCGGATAAGGCATCAGGATGTTGCCGTGGTGGATTTCGATGTTCTCGCCCGGTTCCTGCCAATTTTCTATGCCTTCGAGGAAAGTGTCGCCTTCTTTCTTGCCGAAGTGGAGGTAACCGTCTTCGTCTTTCACGATGAGTCTACTGTGTAGCCGCGGTGTTGGTTCTGGAAGTAATTCAGCATGTAGTCGGGTTTCCAGTGATACCACGATACCATGTCATACCAGTTACAATACTCCATCGAGAACTCTACGCGGCGTTCGCGAATGATGTCTTCGAAGGTTACGCGTTCCTTGCGGGGGATACGTGCACGGTCGCGCACTTGGTTCAATGCTTCCAGGCCGGGACCACCGGCCAGTTCTTCGCTGTTGCCCAGACAAGCTTCGGCATAGGTCAGGTAAACATCGGCAAGGCGTAGGATGTAGGTGTTGAGCGGAGAGTTCATGGACTGGATATAACCGTCGTTGTCGTCGTCCGGACCGCCCGGTACACCTTTTTTAATGCAAGAGGTGGCGCCGTCGTAAGTATAACCACCGTCGGCAATGCAGATGTATGAATAGTATGTACCCGGTGTGCAGAAGGTGGCGTTGCGGCGGATAGTGTCGCCCAACTCATATTGCTGGAGCATATCTATACTTGCCTGATAGCTGCTCCATACGTTTACACCGCCGGTCATCTTGCTGTTGCCGGCGAGGTCGGCAAGCAGAGTGTTGCATACGCCCCAATCACCCAGTGGCACCCACTGCATGGCAATGAGCGATTCGGGATTGTTGTTGTGCTTATACTTGAAGAGGTCTTCATAGTTTTCGTAAAGGCTGATGCCGCTGTTGTTTATCACGTCAGCGGCCAGTTCCTTGGCTTTCTCCAGGTCGGCGTTGTCGCGTGTGCCTCCTTTCCAGCCTGAGCGGGCGAGGTAGACTTTGGCAAGCATGCCTTTTGCACCCCATGCGTTGACACGTCCTTTGGCGGTTGCCACTTCAGGAAGATTCTCGACTGCATAAGTGAGGTCACGAATAACGAGTTCCAGCACATCTTCTTCGCGGTGGAGCGGTTGCATGGGATTGGCAACCACTTTGTCGTTGTCTTCGATGATGATAACCGGTCCCCAGAGGCGAACCATGTAGAAGTAGGCACAAGCACGCATCAGGCGGGCTTCGGCAATGGCTGTGCGCTTGGCACGTTCGCTTACGCTGTTGCTACATTTGGTCTGCACATCACTGATAACTGCATTGGCCATTGTAATGACCGAGTAGAAACCTGTCCATGCATTGGCAAGGTTTTCGCTCAGGGCTGTCACCTTGAAGTTGGTGAACTCGGGAGCTCCCCAGCGACTGAAGTTATCGTTGGCACGGTTACTGCCCAGCGGCACGATGGCGCGGGAGTTGAGGTCGAACCATGCACGGTTGTAAAGCGGTGCAGTGGCTTGTTCGAGTGCATCGTCGGAAGTGTAGTATGTCACATCTACGTAGTTTCCTTCGGGAGCACGTTCCAAAAATGAGTCGCTGCATGCCGTAAGCAGAAGGAGCGATGATATAAGGGTTAGAAATCTGTGTTTCATAACTATATTGAGATTTTAAATGATAAATGATTTGTCTGGCTCATTAGAAATTGAAGTTAAGGCCAAATGTATAGATACGTTGCGAAGGATAGCGCGCATCGTCCACACCACGTAGCAATACATTGTAGTTCAAAGCGCCTATTTCGGGATCGTAGCCTTTGTAGCCTGTGATGGTACAGAGGTTCTGGATGTTGACGTAGAGGCGCAGATGGTCTATCTGCAAACGGCGCAACCATTTCTGTGGGAAGGTGTACCCCAGCGAGATGTTTTTTATGCGGAGGTAGGAAGCGTCTTCAACAAAGCGGTCGGAGATACGGTTGTTGTCGTTGGCGCTACTGGTAGTGATGCGTTGTACTTTGGCTGCATCGGCGTTGGCCACGTAAACATTGGAAAGTACCTCGTCGCCCACTTCGGGGTCGTGCATGGCGATTTGGCAATGCCGGTAGCTTCTTTCAGCAGGTTGCTGTTACGCATGGGATCGGTGAAGGTGCGGCGAATCAGGTTGATAGCCTTGTTGCCCACCGAGCCGTTCAGGAAGATGTTGAGGTCAAATCCTTTATAAGAAAGGTAGTTGTTGAAGCCGAACGTGAATTTGGGTGCCGGATTGCCGAGGAACGTGCGGTCTTTCTCATCAATTACACCGTTGTTGTCGCGGTCTTCATAGATGTAGTCACCTACCCAGATGCCCGATTTGCCGATGGTCTGGTCTTTCGGGATGGCTACTTGGATGCGGTTGCCCGTTTCGTCGAGCAGGAAGTTGCCGTCGGCACCTTTCTTGTAGAAATCTCCTTCTTCCTTGAACATACCGATTACTTTATAGCCGTAGAACTGCCCGACCGGTTCGCCCACCATGGTGTAGGTCAGTGTTTCCGAACCGTTGATTCCCGAAATAGCGGATGATTCGGAGTAGAGCTTCGTCACTTCGTTGTGGTTGATGGAGAAGGTGAGTCCTGAGGTCCAGGTGAAATCACGTGTCTGGATGTTGTGCGTGTTCAGGTAAATTCTACACCTTTGTTGGTCATGGCACCGGCATTGACCCACGGTGCACGAATCAGACCGCTTACGTAGGTAGGAAGAGAAGCTTGCATCAGCAGATTGTCCGTTTTCTTGTAATAAGCATCGGCGATGAACTCTATGCGGTTGTTGAAGAGGCGAGGTCGAGTCCTACATTGAAGGAGTTTGTTTCTTCCCACTTCAGTTCACGATTAGGATAGTTGCCTGCATAGAAACCAGTACCCCAGATGGAGGCTGCCGAAGCATGGTGACGCCGTAGGCATAGGAACCCGCCCATTGGTTACCTACTACACCCCAACCCAGGCGGAGTTCAGTGAGTTGATGGCTTCCACATCTTTGAGGAAAGCTTCGTTGTTGACTTTCCAAGCCAATGCTACCGAAGGGAACCAACCCCAACGACTTTCTTTGGCAAACGAAGACGAACCGTCGGCACGGAGCGTAGCGGTCAGCAAGTAGCGGTCGTTGTAGTTGTAGTTCAGACGGCCGAAGTATGATTCGATGGCGGATGAACCACGGGAACTGTTGGCTTTTGCTGTTGTGGCATCACCCGCATCCAGTTCGTGTACGGAGTTGAAGAGGAAGTTGGTACGGCTGCCGCTCAGCGACTCGTACTTGTTTTCTTGCGCTTCGTGTCCCAGCATGGCAGAGAGGCCGTGTTTGCCGAAGGTATTATTATAAGTAAAGTAAGTTTTCAATGTCCAGTTGCTTCCGTTGCCGGCTCCACGGCTTGCTGACGACTGCTGCTTGAAGTGCTCGTAGTCGTAGGAGGGGGTAAACTTATAGTCGTTGCTGTAATTGAAGTTGGCGGCATATTCCGTGCGGAATACGAGTCCTTTCCACAGCTTGATGTCGGCAAAGGCGTTGACATAGACTTGTGTGTTGCGACTATAGTTTTCGTTTTGGATAAGGTCGGAGAGGGGGTTGGAGAAGTAAGTTCCATACATGTTCTCCGTCTGCATGCCGAAACTGCCGTCCGGGTTGCGGGCAGGCACTTCGGGGAGCTGGTTTAGGGCATTGTAGATGGCACCCGAACCGTCTACGTTGTTGGTCTGCTGTGTACGGGCTACGGAGGCGCGCAAGCCGGTGGTGAGCCACTTGTTGATGTCGTTGTCCATGTTGACGCGGAAAGAGAAACGCTCAAAGTCCGAACCGAATACAATACCGTCTTGCTGCATGTAGCCGCCGGAGAGCGAGTATTTCATGCTCTTCGAACCTCCGGAGATGTTTATCTGATGGTTGTGCATCGGGGCAGTGCGGAAGATTTCATTCTGCCAGTCGGTACCGCGGCTGAGGAGTGAGGGGTCTTTGAACTCTTCGCGTGCACCGAAGCCGATGGTGGCGGCGCGGAGGTTCTGGTAAACTGCATATTCGGGGAGTGTCAGTGTTTCCAGTTTCTTGGGAAGCTGTTGCAAGGCATAGTAACCTTCGTAGGAGACCTTCGTTTTGCCCTCTTCGCCCTGACGGGTGGTGATGAGTACTACACCGTTGGAGGCGCGGCTACCATAGATGGCTGTGGCCGATGCATCTTTCAATACTTCCATGGAAACGATGTCTGCAGGGTTGATGGAACTGAGCACGCTGCTGTTGCTGGTGTTGTTGCCTGAGATGGCTACACCGTCGATAACGTAGAGCGGTTCGTTGCCGTTCAAGGAGTTGATACCACGGATGCTGACCGAGATACCGCCACCCGGAGTTCCGGAATTCTGGGTCACCTGCACACCGGCGGCACGTCCTTGCAAAGCTTGGTCGAGCGAGGTGACTACGGACTTTTTCAGTTCGTCACCCGTCACGCTGACTACGGAACCGGTCAGGTCACTGCGTTTCATCGTACCGTATCCCACTACTACTACTTCGTCCAGCATCTCATTGTCTTCTTGCAGCAGTATGTCGATGCGGATGGTGCGCTCTACTTTCACCTCTTTGGTGCGGTAGCCGATGTAAGAGACTATCAATGTTTGTCCCAGATTTGCCTGGATGGTGTAACGGCCGTCGATGTCGGTAATGCCGCCCGTATTGGTTTCTTTCACTTTGACGGTGGCTCCTACAAGTGGCTCACCGCCCGATTCTGATTTAACGATACCGGATACTGTTTTGGTTTGTCCATACGTGGAAACAATACCCAAACCTAGTAACACGATAACAAGCAATTGTCTCAATTTTGTCCATTCCCATTGAGAGCATACATTTGCGTGTAACTTCATAATACTTTAATTTAAGATTTAAAAATAACTGTTATTAAAAGCTACTGCAAATATGGAAAGTTATCATAATAGCATAGGTCTATCATGTCTCAAATAACATACCTTTATGTTTCAAGTTATCATTTTAGACTGCGGATGTAATCAGATGGTGATATTCCAAATTCATTCTTGAAGTTTACAGTGAACCTTTTTGGAGAACTGAATCCCACCTCATAGGCAATTTCTGCAATTTGTTTCTGGCTTTCCTTTAGAAGTTGCTTACTGCGCTTCAAACGGATAATCCGGATGAATTCTGCCGGACCTTTACCGGTGATACACATCAGCTTTTTGTAGAGATGGCTACGACTCAACCCCAATTCTGCTCCTAACATTTCCACAGAGAAGTCGGAATCACTCATGCGCTCTTCTACTATTTTGATAGCTTTTTCAATAAATTGTTCGTCTAGTGGAGTGATTGTTATTTCATTAGGTGTCACTTCTATTTTCTGACTGAATTTACGATGGCTTTTTTCTGTCCATTCAATAAATTTCCTGATGCGCAGCTTTAGTAATTTGAAGTCAAAAGGCTTTACGATATAGTCATCGGCTCCTTGCTCAAATCCTTCACTTTTGTATTCTTCTGCCATACGGGCTGTAAGCAATATAACGGGAATGTGGGACCATTGCATGTTTGTTTTGATTTGCCGACATAGCTCTGTTCCATTCATCACTGGCATCATGATGTCGCTTATTACAATATTGACACTGTTTTTTTCTAATATCTTCAATGCCTCTGCTCCATTGTAGGCAACCTGTATGGCGTATTCATCGGACAGGTATTCAGACATGAAACTACAGAAATCCTTGTTGTCGTCCACCAACAAGATGGTATACCGCAATTCTTCCGCATTTGGAACGGGAAGTTCATTCGGAGCTTTGTCATTGTTTAGCAGTTCCGGAAGTAATTCCTCCTTTTCACTGGCATATGTGACGATAGGCAATTTAACGGTAAATACGGAACCTTTAGGAAAATTGTCTGTAACGGAGATTGTTCCTTTGTGTAGATGTACATATTCGTTTGCAATATGCAGGCCGATTCCACTGCCGGTTTTTTCCGAAGTTTGTTGCACCTGATAAAAACGTTCGAAGATATGTTTCTTGTCTTTGTCTATGATACCTTGTCCGTTGTCTGCCACACAGATGCATACATTGTCATCTTCGCGATAAAGATGTACATTGATTTCTCCTTTATCAGGAGTGTATTTGAAGGCATTGGACAACAAGTTGTTCATTACTTTTTTTATTTTAACCGGATCGAAGGACATGTTCAGGTTTTCTACTTCGCACATGAAACAGAAGCTGATGGTATGGTCAAGAGCATACTCTTGAAAGTACTGCAAATCTCGCGGATAAAGTTGACAATATCTCCCGATTTGTAATGAGCTGTCTCGGCTCCTACATCCAGTTTCCGGAAATCAAGCAGAGAGTTTATCGATGTAAGTAATTGTTGTGCATTTTTATTGATTGTATTTAGTTTTTTGCGTATTCCGTCATCCAGGGTTTCTGACAATAACATTTGTAACGGGCTAATGATAAGCGTCAGTGGTGTACGTAAATCATGGCTTATATTTGTAAAGAACTTTAGCTTCATCTCATTCAGGAGCAACTTTTGTTCTTGCTCCAGTTTTGCTCGTTGTTGCTCCAGTCTTATGTTGTGATGCTTTTTGAATCGGTATATTACATAGGATATTATACCAATGGCAAACAATATGTATAAGATGATAGCAACATTACATAAATATATTGGAGATGAAACGGTTATATTCAACTCACTAGCTTCGTCATTCCATATACCGTCACTGTTACAAGCTTTAATCAATAGTTTGTAATTGCCAGGAGGAAGGGTGGTGAAAGCTATTTTGTTCTCGTTTGTATAGTACCATTGGGTATTTAATCCTTCCAGTTTATAGGCATATCTTATTTTATCAGCATTCAGCAAATCGCCTGCGGCAAATTCGATGGAGATTAAATAATCGTCATATCTGACAGACAATGATGGGGTTCTGCCAAGTACAGTTGTTAATAGTTTACGCCCTTCATATATTGAGTCTACTTCTATATGTTGATTGCCAATGGTCAGATTTGTAAAATACACCTTTGCCAGCGGTCGGCTCTTTTCGGTCAGCTTGTTCGGATTTATAGATGTATAGCACTGGTGCCTCCCAGCAGTAAATCTCCGCTGGACAATTTACAAGCGGAATGGGAGTTGAAATGATTTTCTGGCAATCCGTCTCTGGTAGAAAGATTCTTGAAAGAAAAGTCTACTCCTTCCTGGGTGTCTGGGGTTACTTCCAATATAGACAATCCGTTACTTGTTGCAAGCCACATGTTACCATGATTGTCTTGGGTTATACTGTTAATGAGATTGTCACACAATCCGTTGTTTACGTCGAACCAGTGTAGTGAATCATTTTTTAAGTCCCAGGCAGTCAATCCTTGTTTATGGGCTAACCACAATATATCTCTGTCGTCCTTGAATACAGTGGAAATGAAGAGCTGCTTGAATGGCTGTGTCTCTTTTCGATTGGCATAAATCATTTCGGGTTTTCTCGTCACGATGTCCATTACACAGAGTCCGTATGTAGTCCCAATATACATTTTGTCTCCATAGTCATAACAGATATTGAGTACATTGATATTATTCCCATCAGGTAGTAGATAACTTGTCGCAGTATTTGCGTCCGGATTAAAACAAACCAAAGTTTCCAGTACATAACCTATCCATAAGTTTCCATATCGGTCTTCCTTCATACTCCATACGCCACTGTATGGCAGTTGGCTGTTCTCTGGAGTAAAATGGCGAATACTGTTGTTCTCATAGCAGAACAATCCGTCTTGATAACTTCCTGCCCAAATCCGTCCTTTATGGTCTTCGAGAAGACTGATGATGCTATGTCGGGGATGGATAGTTTGCGAATGGCAAATCCTTTTTGCTTTTCTTTTACATAAAGTCCGTTCCCATCTGTTCCCAGCCAAATGTTTCCGGCCTTATCCTCTAAAATGGAGGCTATATCACCACATTCTTTATGCTGGGTATCAATAAATTCATGGAAGCTTTCGTGATAATAAGAAACTCCTTTTTTGAAATTTCCTAACCAAATGACGCCTGAATCATCACGGTAGATTGTATTTATTCTGTTGGAAGCAAGGGATGTGGAAGACATAGGGGTATTCAGGAGGTTGACAAGGTTATCATTTACGTAGTCATAAATGAATACTCCTTTATGGTCCGTTCCTATCCAGACATGTCCGTTCGAGTCATCCAGTATGCTCCTTACCGCATTACTTTTTGTCTCTATTTTGGAATGGAGATTGATTTGGTTCCATTCCGATTTTATGTTTTTCTTATAGAATATTTGTTCATCGGTATATGAATATAGCCAGATGCCTCCATGATAATCAATGTATATGTGCTTTTCGATAATAGAGTTGGAGGGTAAGCTGATGTTATCTACCCGTTTACATTTCTTTGCGTTGTTCTCTAGTTTCAATAAGGTCGAATTCCAAAGAAGATATAGGTTTTCACCATCATCGCTGATACTCAGTTCCGGAGTTTCTTCTGGAAAGTTTTCTATTTTGAATGTTTTAAGGGTTTTATGAGAAAAATTGAAGTAAAAAGCATTTTGGCCTTGCAGTACCCATAAATTGTGTCTTTTGTCAACATGTACTTTGTAGGTACCATTTATCTGGATGCCTATTTTAAGGAGGTATGAGGGAATATCGGTAATGAAGTTGTCTTTGTCTCGGTCGTATATACAATATCTTGCCTCGCTTCCAATCCACAAATTGCCCAAACCGTCTTCCTGTAAGTTCCAGATGTCGTTAGACAATAAAGAATGGATGTCTTTTTCTTTGGGTTGATACACTTTAAAGCTATATCCGTCGTATCGGTTCAATCCATTGGCGGTCCCTATCCATAAAAAGCCTTCACAGTCTTTCAATATGGTTTTTACGTTATTGTTTGAAAGCCCGTTTTCTACTTTCAGATGGCGAAATACATACGGAGTTTGTCCTGCTAACGGCAGATAAGCCAGTAACAGAATAATGAGGGGGAACACTAATTTGTGTAAATAGTTTGTAAAAGACATACTATATAATCTGAAATTGAATTCTCAAAGATAGCAATATCTTATTTAAATAAACGTAAATATGTTGCATTAATAGGTCTGTAATGTTGCATCGCGGTCGTATAAGTCTTAAACATGTCATCCGTTTGTTGTCTTGCGTGTCTTGAAGTGTTTTTCTCATTTATTATTCAACATTTATTTCATACCTTTGCAGGGAAGGACTGGTTCCTGCCAATATGATTAACCTTCTAATACTTTATCGAAAATGAACAGATTCATCATTTTATTTTTATTCTCTTTGGGAATATTGTCAACATGTGTATTTGCCGTAGAGGTGATTCCACTGAATGAAGGATGGAATTTCCACCGGGGTTTTCAGGCACCTGCTTCGGAAATAGTGAAGGTTACTTTGCCTCACACTTGGAATGCGGGCGATGGCATGTTTGGCAATGCCGATTATTATAGGGGATTATGCAATTACAGTCGTAAGTTGTCTGTTCCTGCCCATTATCGGGGCAAAACGTTTTTTCTTGAAAGTGATGGCTGCACAGACGGTTGCCGACATTTTTATCGACCATCATTTTGTGATGCAACATAAGGGTGGTTATACGGCATTTGTGGCAGAATTGACTGATTTCCTGGTCCCGGGAACAGAAAGTGTATTGGAAATTCGTGTCAGCAATGCTCAGACTATGGATATCGCTCCCATTTGCGGTGACTTCAATATGTTTGGCGGGTTGTATCGGGGAGTGGAGCTGCTGGTAACGGAGGATGTCTGCATAGAACCTGCTTATTATGCCTCTTCAGGTGTATTCTTCACTCAGTCCGATGTATCGGAGAAAAAGGCCCATTTGAAAATTGAAGCACTGCTTTCGGCAAGGGAAACTACTGTGACCGGTTGCGAGGTGGAGTTTCAACTATATGACAAGGAAAAGTTGCTTTGCCGTGTTGCCAGTGCAGAGGTGGGTGAGGATAAAAAGGTGGTGATGGACATGGTGCTTGAAAGGCCTCATTTGTGGGATGGAGTGAAGGACCCCTATTTATATAAAGGAGTGGTGATATTGCGTAAGGATGGGAAAGAGATAGACCGCCGCGAAGAAGAGATAGGTTTCCGCTACTTTCATGCCGATGCGGAGAAAGGTTTCTTTCTGAATGGAAAGCCTTATCGTTTGAATGGCGTGAACCGGCATCAGGACAGGGCGGAACGCGCTTCGGCATTTTATCCGCAAGACCATGACGAAGATTTGGACTTGATGCAGGAAATGGGATGCAATGCCGTGCGTCTTTGCCACTATCCGCAAGCCAAATACATGCATCAACAGATGGACAAGCGGGGACTGGTGGCATGGGTTGAGATTCCTTTTGTCAATGTTTATGTGAATAATCCTGCTTATGATGAAAACTTGCGCCTGCAATTGAAGGAACTGATTTTACAGAACTACAATCACCCTGCATTTTGTTCTGGGGGCTGTTCAATGAGATAAATTCCGGTTGGCTGGACCGTCCTTCGCGTATGGCGGCAGAGCTTCATGCTTTGGCCCGTCAGTTGGACTCGAGCCGTCCCACTATGGGAGCCAGTAATCAGGATGACGACTTCAACGGATTCACCGACCTGATTGCTTTCAACAAGTATTTCGGCTGGTATGGCGACAACATGGATGACATGGGGCGCTGGATAGACCGCGAGCATGCAGCACATCCGGAGCGGAAGATGGGCATCAGCGAGTATGGTGCCGGGGCATGCGTATTCCAGCAGGCAGACTCGCTGAGGCATCCGGAACCGTGGGGGCAATGGCATCCCGAAAACTGGCAGACTTATTATCATGTGGAGAATTGGAAACAGCTTCAGGAACGTGAATTCTTGTGGTGTAACTTCATCTGGTGCATGTTCGACTTTTCGGCGGCAGGCCGTAGGGAGGGGACCATTATGGGACGCAATGATAAGGGCTGGTGACTTACGACCGGAAAATAAAGAAAGATGCCTTTTACTTTTATAAGGCAAACTGGAATCAAGAAGATAAGTTTGTATATATCGCAGGAAAACGATTGGTAAACAGAACCCGCAAAACTGTTGATGTGCAAGTATTCAGCAATAGCGGAGCTGCCAAATTGTATATCAATGGCAAAGCATATGGGACTGCAAAACCTGATTCCGTAAATGTACTGGAATGGAAAGGCATTGTATTGGATACCGGTGAAAATAGAATTGAAGTCAGGAACAAATATGGAGCGGATTGTTGTGTATGGATATGTCCTTTTTAATTTTCATCAGGCGCGGAATGTATAGGAGAACCACGGAGAATAATGAACCGTGACATGCTGTGCAGTCTGCGCCTGATGGCTTTAATATGTGATTTTCTGTAAATCCGTATTCGGTCCGTGGACTACCAGTTTCCCGTCCGGTTGGATGTCTATGGGGTCGATGAATACCATTCGTTCGTCACCAGTGGTTTCGGTGCGTCCATGATAGACACAGTAGAGGCGGTTGTGAATATCGATGAGCATACAATGCCCGGTTCCGGTCACGATGCCGCCTTGCTCTGTATCCTTTTGCAGCACCGGATTGTTGGCAGCTTTTGTGAATGGTCCTAAGGGGTTCTGGGAGGTAGCATAACCCACCGCATAATTTTTCCCTCCGAAAAAGTTTGCAGAGTACAGCATATAGTAAAGATTTTTGTGCTTCACGATATACGAACCTTCTGTCCAGCGTCTGTTGACTTCATGTGAAGTCACCGAGCGGTTCTCCCATTCCGCTTGAGGGTCGTCCATTGTCTGGGGCGGGCAAAGCAGTGCTACCGGTTCTCCGATGATACCGGAGAAATCTGGTTTCAGTTCCACGCCGTAAATCCAACTTTCCTCAATCTCGTCAAACCAGCCCTTTTCTTTGGCCCATGTTGAAACTTCGCTGTCAACGGCATGTTTGTAGCAGCAGCGGGAGTAGTAGAGGTAGGTCTTTCCGGAAGCATCGTCAAAGAGTATGTTTGCGTCGATGATAGGATAGCCGGGGTCGAATACCGGTTGGTTGAACAGCTCTTTGAAAGGGCCGGTAGGCTTATCGGCTACGGCTACACCGATACGGAAGTTCTCTTGCTCCTTAGTGGGATTTTCCTTCCAGTTGGCGCTGAACCATAGGTAGTATTTGCCGTCCCGTTCATACACTTCGGGTGCCCAGAAACAGTCGGTGGCCCATGAGTCGGAGGTGCCGCTTGATAGATGGGACCCTCGTCTGTCCATGTCACCAGGTCATCGGAGGAGTATACTTTAAAACCGTTCGATACTCCGCCCGTTCCGTACATATAGTATTTGCCGTCGGAAGCTTTCAGTAGGAACGGGTCTCCGAAGGCCATGGGCAGGGGATTCTGATATGCTACTTTCTTGTTTCCGCATGATGTTGACAGTAAGGCCAGTAAAAACAGTGTCAATGTGAAAAAAGTGTGTTTCATCTTGTTATAATTTTAATGGTGAAGTAATGAAAAGTGTTTGTATCCGCAAAGTAAACATAATATAGGGAAAGCAGCAAGGAAATTAGATAGAATGCAATCTTTTCATTATTTTTGTGCATCATTCCAAATAATTCTTTGATGGAACAGTCATTTTCGGATATATCGCTATACCACGAGTACCGGTCGGCGAGGGAGACAGAACATTTGGTGTCGCAGAAAACCTGGGATGACCTCAATCTGGATGATTTTTTCGAATGGGCTGACCGTACCTCTTCTTGTGTGGGCCGACAGTACCTCTACGACGTGTTGCATTACAACCGTCTTTCGGAGATTTCGGAACAAGAGGAAGTGATTCGTAAGCTTTCTGCTGACAAGGAGTTGCGTGCAGAAATCCGGTCGGAGTTGCGGAAACTGGATACGCCGGATGCTTATACCATTGCATCGCTATTCTCCATTTCCCATCCCGTGTATTCCCGCCGCTTTTACCGTTTGCTGACTATCTTGCAATTCGCGCCTTTTGTTTTGTTGGGAATAGTTTACATTACGTCTTCGCTTTATGTTTTGGGGATTTTGTGCACATCGGTATTGGTGAACATGGTACTGCACTATCGCAGCAAGGCGCGGATTCAGGGCTATTTCTTTTCCATTCCTCAGTTATGGCAGTTGCTCAGGCAAGCGGAGAAGTTGGCACAGATTCCGTTGTGTGCATCCGTGCATCGGGATATCCAAAAGACTTTGCAGGCATTGCATCCGTTGCGAAAGAAACTTTCCACTTTCCGTTTCAGTATCAGACTGGAGAGCGACATCGCCATTTTCGCTTATTTCTTCACCGAGATAGTGAATGTGTTTTTTCTGCGGGAAGTTATTCCGGTTTCCAAGGCTTTCTTTCTATTGCAGGGTAGACAGGAACAGATTGAAGAGGTTTTCCGCTATTTCGGATTGGTGGATGTGCTTTGCTCTGTTTCCGAACTCCGGAATGGGCTGCCTTATTATGTTTTACCGGAAGCTTGCAGCGAGGGTGAAACGTTTCATGCAGAAGGGCTTTATCATCCGCTTATAGAACGTTGTATCCCTAATGACATTACACTCTGTGGCAAATCTGTCCTTGTTACCGGCTCCAATATGTCCGGTAAGACAACTTTTATCCGTGCCATCGGACTTAACCTGCTTTCCGCACAAGTGCTCCATACTTGTTTTGCTCGCAGTTTCCGTTTTCCTATGGATACTGCGTTATATTCTGCTATCCATCTGGAGGATAGTCTGATGGAGGGAAAAAGTTTCTTTCTGCAGGAGGTGCAAATTGTTCGAGAGATGCTGGAAGCCGGAAAGGAGTGTTGGCGGTTTTTCCTGCTGGACGAGTTGTTCAAGGGGACGAATACGGTGGAACGGATAGCTATAGCCAAAGCTGTGCTGTCTGCTTTGGCGCACAAGAACAGTATTGTGTTTGCTTCCACTCACGATGTCGAACTGGCTTCCTTACTTGAGGACGAATATGAATTGTTTCATTTTTGTGAGTGTGTTGCCGACAATACATTGTCTTTTGATTATAAGTTGAAGCCGGGACCGGTGACGGAACGTAATGCCATCCGGATTATCGAGATGTGCGGCTATCCGCAGGAAGTGGTCAGGGAAGCATATCGGCTTTCAGAGGAGGATGTCCTATAATTTTATTGCTTGTTTTTACGGGGTGGGTGGTTTGCTATACCTCCTTCCTGATACCTTCTGAGAGGGGGTGCAATGACTCAAGACTGAATGGCATTCAGTCCCTGAGTGAAAGGCTTTCAGTCCCTGACTGAATCCGGTTCGTTCAGTGAGTGAGATGAAAAGGCATGGGAATGCAGGCAGATTGTACTTATATTTGTAATATAATATAAATGGGTACGAGGGCCGGGTCTCTTTTTCCCTTTCAATTATCCAATCAGGAGATTTATGTTTTTCCCCTTCATTTTCTCAATATTCTCTTTCGAGATATGATTGTCTGTGATGAAGGAGTTCACCATAGTTATCGACCTAAACTTGCGAATGCGCTTATCCCGATTTTGGAAGAATCGGCTACCAGGATGACTTCTTCGGCAGCCTTTATCATGGCCGATTTTACCATCAGGTCGCTGAGGCTTGGATAAGTCAGGCTCATGTCCGGAGATATTCCTGCTGTGGCGAGGAATAATTTGTTGGCATGGAAACCTTTGAGTGAGTCGGCTGCCATCTTTCCGGTCAGTGAAAGGGTAGGCGCTTTGAACTCTCCTCCCGTCACGATGAGGGTGATACCGGGATTCTCGCCCAATATCAACGCTATGTTCAGTGCATTGGTGATGACAGTGAGCTCTTTGTATTGCGTAAGTAGTTTGGCTATTTCTGTAGTGGTGGAACCTGAATCGAGAATGATGCATTCGCCTTCGCGGATAAACGATACCGCTTTTCGGGCTATTTCTCTTTTTTCTTCAATATGGTTTTGGTTGAAGACCTTTCCGGTCTTTGCAAATGAGCCTACGTCTTTTAGGAAAGCTCCACCATGTTCTCTTTGGATATACCCTAATTTTTCAAGGGCTTCCAAGTCTTGTCTGATTGTAACATCCGTAACATTGAAAATCCTGCTTAATTCTTGAACTTTTGCATGTCCGTCTTCGCGGATTAGGTCCAAAATCTTGACTCTTCTTTGGTTTAGTGCCATATCTACTTTATATATTGTTATATCTTGTTGTTCCTGCGATACTCTTGGATATCTTTGATAGCTATAATTTTCAGCTGGAACTTTTCTGCTATTTCTAGTAATTGAGCAAACGGGCCATTGTTCCATCCTGGTTCAGTATCTCAATGAGGGCGCCACCGGGTGTCAATCCTGCCATTCTTGTCAGGTCTAGCAAGGCTTCCGTATGTCCGTCGCGTCCTAATACTCCATTCTCATGTCCGTAGAGAGGAAAAATATGCCCGGGACGTGCCAATTCCGACGGTTTTATATTGCCAGTAACCAAAGCGCGTATGGTAGCAGAACGGTCATAGGCGGAAACCCCCGTTGTACAACCGTAGCTTCAGTCGACAGACATGGTGAACGGAGTGCCTAAAAGAGAAGTGTTGTCTTCCGACATCGGGTATAGTTGAAGCTCTTCACAACGCGAACGAGGTAATGGTACACAAAGAAGCCCTTTTCCATGTGTAATCATGAAATTGACAATATCAGGGGTGATTTTTTCACCAGATACGATAAAATCACCTTCATTTTCTCTATTTTCATCATCGACAACTATCACTATTTTTCCTTGCCGAACCGCTTTGATTCCTTCGTCTATAGTATTGAGCATTGTGTAATCATTTAATTTTTTCGCAAAGGTAGTCAAAAAAAAGTCAAATGAAAGTTCGTTTTTACTGTTTTTCTTCTTTTTTATTCTAATAATTATCTTTTATTTTATCGATTGCTTTTGTTTTATATTTTATTTATTTGCTTTTTCCTTCTTGTTAATCGTAAAATATGTTAATACAAGGTGAAAATCTTTCGTTTTCTTTCGATTTATACTTTTCTTTTGTTTTATTTGCAAAGGAAACGAAAGTGTATAAGCTATGAAAACAAAAGAATTAATTCTTCAATCAGAAAGAAATCGAAAAAGATTAATTGAAATTATCTATAAAGCAAAAGCCGGACATATCGGTGGAGACTTGTCTTGCCTCAATGTTCTTACTGCTCTTTACTTTGATGTGATGAATGTAGATGCAGGTAACCTAAGGATAATTTGCGGGATCGTTTCATTTTGAGTAAGGGACATTGTGTGGAGGCTTTGTATGTGACGCTGGAATCCAGAGGGTTCATGGCTAAAGGCATTTTGGACACATTGGGGCAATATGGTTCCATTCTTTCGGGGCACCCCACTATCGGAGTTCCGGGTATTGAAGTGAATACTGGAGCCTTGGGGCATGGCTTGTCTGTCGGGGTGGGTATAGCCATGGCTGCTAAAATGGATAAGAGGAATTATAAAACCTATGTGCTGATGGGAGACGGTGAGCAGGGTGAAGGTTCCATATACGAGGCTGCAATGGCTGCCCGGCAGTACAAGCTGGATAATCTGGTAGCTGTAATAGATCGTAATCATTTGCAGATTAGTGGAGATACGGAAGATGTGATGGGGATTGATGACATCCGTGACCGTTGGACGGCATTTGGTTGGGAGGTAAAGGATATGAATGGTGACGATATGGAAGACATTATCCGGACTTTCCGTTCCATTGATTATGCAAATCACCATCCTCATTTGCTGGTGGCTCATACAACAAAAGGCAAGGGAGTGTCTTTTATGGAGGGAGTGGCCAAATGGCATCATGGGGTTCCGAACAACGAGCAGTATGAACTGGCTATTCGGGAAATTTCAGAAAGGATAAAAAATTTAGAATATAATTGATATGATAGCTTGCAGAAAAAGTTTCACCGACACTTTGTTGTCATTGGCCCGGATGGACAAAGATATCATTGCTGTGACAACGGATGCACGTGGTTCGGTGACGTTAAATGATTTTGCCAAAGAATTGCCACAGCAATTCGTGGAGTGTGGTATTGCGGAGCAGGATGCTGTGGGTATTTCAGCCGGGTTGGCTCATAGCGGAAAGAAAGTGTTTGTGTGTGGCCCGGCATGTTTTTATGTGGCTCGCAGTCTGGAACAGGTAAAGGTTGACTTGGCTTATAGTCAGAACAACGTAAAGATATTGGGAGTAAGTGGAGGAGTAGCTTACGGAGCTTTGGGGGCTACCCATCATAGCTTGCATGATATTGCCGTGTTACGTACTTTCCCCGGTATGAATATTGTGTTGCCTTGTGATGCCCGACAGACAAAAAACTGGTTGAGTTTTTGATTGACTATCCTGAACCGGTTTATGTTCGTGTAGGACGTGCAGCAGTTCCTGATGTCTATGAGAACGATGATTTTGATTTTGCCATAGGTAAGGCAAATAGGTTATTGGACGGGACCGACTTGACAATCATTGGAACCGGTGAAACCGTATACCATGCACATCAAGCGGCTTTGGAGTTGCGTAAATATGGTATTTCAGTCCGGGTACTGGATATGTCCTTTATTAAACCTTGTGATGAGGAGGCTGTTTTGAAAGCTGCTTCTGAAACCGGTCGTATTATCACGGTTGAGGAGCATAGTCAGTATGGAGCCTTGGAGCGATGGTGACTGAAATCATTTCCGAAAATCCCGTACCGTGAAAATTTTGGGGATTCCTGACGAGAATGTGGTGCATGGGAGTCTTCCGAAATTTTTGCCCATTATGGGTTGGATGCACCTGGTATCGTGAAAACTACCCTTGACTTCCTTAAGTAAGAAATAATCAGCCTTTAATAATACCTAAAATGAAAAACTTGATAATTGCAATAGACCAAAGCACCTCGGCCACCAAGGCTATGCTGTTCAATGAGAGGTGTGAAATGCTGAAGCGTGTCAATGTCACTCACGAGCAATATTATCCCCGAACTGGATGGGTGGAGCATGATGTTGAAGAAATTTATCGGAATGTGCTGAAAAGCATTGCTGAGTTGATTGAAGAGGAAACGGCAGACAATATGTATTCGTTGGCTATCACTAATCAACGCGAGACGGTGGTTGTATGGAATAAACATACGGGTAAACCGGTATACAATGCTGTGGTATGGCAATGTATGCGTGGTGCTGATATCTGTAATGACTTGAAAAATAGAGGATACAGTGAGTTTGTACAGGTAAGAAGTGGCTTGTTGTTAGACCCCTATTTCTCGGCGAGCGGTGTGAAGTGGATACTTGACAATGTGGAGGGAGCCGTCGGGCTGCTGATAATGGAGACTTATTGATGGGGACTATTGATACGTGGCTGATTTGGAAGTTGACTGATGGTAAACGCCATGTGACGGATTATACGAATGCTTCCAGAACCCTTTTATTGAATATTCATACGATGCTATGGGATAATGACTTGCTGGAATTGTTCACCATACCCAAAACCATGATGCCCGAGTTGTTGCCTTGTGATGCTGTTTTTGGAAAGACTACGGTGGGTGGACTGTTCAAGAACCTATTGTCATTGCCGGTGTATTGGGCGATTCGCATGGGGCACTGACTGGGCAGATGTGTTTTGAAGAGGGATTAGGTAAGGTCACTTATGGTACCGGCTCCTCAGTAATGGTGAATATTGGCGAAAAGGTTGCTACAGCTCCTCGGGGATTGGTCACTTCCATAGGTTTTGCCGCACTTGGGAAAGTGTTCTATGCTTTTGAGGGGAATATCCATTGTACTGGCGGTACTATCAAGTGGTTGGAACAGAGATTGCAGATGATCGGTTCGCCCGATGAAGCAGAAGAACTGGCCGTTACTGTGGAAGACAATGGAGGTGTATATGTTGTACCGGCTTTTGCCGGACTGGGTGCTCCTTGGTGGCAAGGGGATATAAAGGCGGCCATTTTAGGGATGACTTTAGGTACCGGGAAGCCACATGTTCTTAGGGCGGCGCTTGAATCCATAGCTTATCAAGTCAATGATTTAGTCAAAGCGATGACCACTCAGGCAGGTATAAAACTGAAAGAAATCAGGGTTGACGGAGGACCTACAAAAAATAAATTTTTAATGCAGTTCCAGGCTGACTGTTTACGTGTACCGATCAATTGTTCGGATGTTGAGGAGGCCTCGGCTTTGGGAGCTGTTGTGATGAATGGAATGGCCCGCAAGATATGGACGAGCTTTGAACAAGTGGCCGTATTACGCCGGAGCCGCTACCGAATAGAACCGCAGGGCAACTTACCACTGATGGAGAAATGGTGTGAAGGCTGGCTGAAAGCAGTAAATCAATTAATCGGATAAATATCTTCTAAGTATAATTTTAACACCAACTATTTACGATGAAAAACAAGGAAAGAATGTGCTTCGGTATAATTATCGGCACCCGTGCTTATTTTAATTCAGAATTGGCCAAAGATGTTCGCAAACAGCTGTTGAGAACACTTGCAGACGAAGGCTATGACTATGTAATTTTACCTGAAGATGCTACTCCTACTGGCAGTAGCAGTATTGAAACCCGTGAAGACGGATTGAAGTGTGCCGAACTGTTCCGTCAAAATCGTGACCGTATTGACGGCATTATAGTCTCTTTACCCAACTTTGGCTTTGAGATTGGAATAATCAATGCTATCAGTGTGGCTGATTTGAATGTTCCCATTTTGGTACAAGCTTGTGACGACGAGAATGACAAGGTGGACTTGGACAGCCGCCGTGATGCTTTCTGTGGTAAAATTTCTGTTTGCAATAATTTGTATCAATATGGTATTCCTTTTACAGATACTACGCTGCATACCTATTCTATATACTCTGAACTATTGGCTAAGGATATTAATAAGTTCGCCGGTATCTGTCGTGTGGTCAATGGTTTGCGCCATGCACGTATCGGGCTATCGGTGCCCGACCAGCCGGTTTTCAGACGGTACGTGCCAGTGAAAAACTGTTGCAGAAGAGTGGTATTACAGTCGTTCCAGTCGATCTTTCTGAAATACTCGGTGCTGCCCGTAAGATTGAGGATACAGATGTGGAACTGCTGAAGAAACTTGAAGAGATTAAGTGTTATGCAGTAGTTCCTAAAGAATACAGTGACAAGCTGGTGCTTCAGGCAAAGTTTGGCGTGGCTGTGGAACGGTGGATTGAAGCCAATCAGATTGATGCTGTGGCTGTTCAGTGTTGGGACTCTTTGGAACAGAACTATGGTTGTGCAGCTTGTGTGACAATGAGTATGCTGGGTGAAAAACTACTACCTGCCGCTTGTGAGGTTGATATTGCCGGTGCTGTATCCATGTATGCTTTGACATTGGCAGCGCAAGGTCAATCGGCATTACTTGACTGGAACAATAATTTTGCGGAAGACCGGAATAAATGTGTGTGTACTCATTGCGGTAATTTCCCGAAATCGTTTGTCAGAAATGACTTAAAGCTTGGTACACTTGGCGTTCTGGGACGTACGCTAGGTAAGGTCAATACATTCGGTGCTGTATATGGCAAAGTGACTAAAGGTGATTTCACATTCTTCCGTATTTCCACTGATGATACTAAAGGTACTATCAAGGCTTATTTGGTACTGGTGAAATCACGGATGATCCGTACGGAATGGATGGATGTATAGCTGTTACCAAAGTGGATAACTTACAGATTTTGATGAAACATATTTGCAGGAATGGTTTTGAACATCATGTGGCTATGGTTCGTAATGATGTAAAGGATATTCTGAATGAGGCCATCGAGGGTTATTTGGGGTGGAATCTATATGTGCATGAATAAATAGGTAAACACACGGTAAACAACAGAAAATAAATTATGATACTTGTTGACAACTATATTGGAGCCATTCTGTGTTGTGTCTATTGTTGCCTCTGTTGGGGTTCTTGGGCGAATACGCAGAAGATGGTGACATCGAAAAGCTGGAGTTTTGAGCTTTTCTATTGGGATTTGACTTTCGGTTTATTTTTCACAGCTCTGTTAGGTGCTCTGACATTGGGAAGCTTGGGAAGTGAAGGCCGTACTTTCTTTGAGGACTTGGCGGCAATGGACTGGAACAGTATGAAGTATGCACTGTTGGGTGGTATTGTCTGGAATTTCGGTAATATCTTTCTGACGGCAGCCATCGCTGTGGCCGGTATGTCGATAGGGTTTCCCATTGGCGGAGGCTTAGCTGGATAGCGGTATAATTTTTAATTATCTGCTGATAACTTTGGCCGGTGAAGTATACCCCGGAAACCAGGCATTGCTTTGGATAGGGGTAGTTGTTATCATTGTAGCCATCTGCATTTGCGGGAAGGCTTATGGAAAGATGTCGGCGAGTCAGGCATCCACCCCTAAAAAAGGTATCTTATTGGCTATTGTGGCAGGATTGGCCATCATGTTTTTCTATGGATTGGTTGTAAAATCACTCGATCCCCAGTATGTTGCGGGTGGTACGGGAACACTGACTCCCTATACCGGCGTATTTTGCTTTGCCGCCGGTGTCCTTATCACTACTCCCATTTTCAATACGTTTGCCATGAGTCATCCGGCTCAAGGAAACAAGGTCACAATGAAGGACTATCTGAAAGGTGATACCCGTACACACCTGATCGGTATGTTGGGCGGCTTTATCTGGATGAGCGGTATGGTGGTCAGCTTTATGGGAGCCGGATCAGCCAATCCGGCCATAGCCTATGCGCTGAGCAATGCCGCACCGGTGGTAGCCATGATTTGGGGATTCTTTGTATGGAAAGAGTTCAAAGGAGCTCCCAAAGGAACTGTACCTATGATTGCGACTATGTTTGTACTCTTTGTTGTGGGGCTGGTACTGATTACGCTTTCAAACTGATATTTTAATTCATTGTTAACCCAAAATAATAATAAATGAAAACGATTGTAAGACAAATTAAACAGAAAAGGTTAATGGTCTTGGTGCTGTTCCTTTTGGTAGGTATGACATCTGTTTTTGCACAGAAACATGTAAGTGTATCTGGCAGAATCACCGATGAACTTAATGAACCGATGATTGGTGTAAGTGTATTGGAAAAAGGTACGACAAATGGTGTCATAACTGATTTGGATGGTAATTATACCTTGTCGGTGAATGAGGGCGCCACTATCGTCTTTTCGTATATAGGTTATGTGACCCAGGAAAAGAAAGCCGCTGCGGGTACTATGAATATAGTACTGAAAGAAGATAACAAGACCTTGGATGAAGTGGTTGTAGTGGGATATGGTGTACAGAAGAAAAGCTCCGTAACGGGGGCCATCTCTTCCGTAAAGGCTGAAGATTTTGAAAATCGTACCATTACCAATGCCGAGCAGGCCTTGCAGGGTAAGACAGCCGGTGTGCAAATTATTTCTGCATCTGCGGCTCCTGGTTCGAATCCCGCCATTCGTATCCGTGGATATAGCAGTAATGCCAGCTCAGATCCTTTGTATGTAGTCGATGGTCTGCGTACGAAAGACATCAGCAACCTCGATCCGAACGATATTGAGAGTATGGAAGTATTGAAGGATGCTGCCTCTGCTGCTATCTATGGCGCCCAGGCCGGTAACGGTGTTGTCTTGATTACCACCCGGAAGGCAAAAAAGGGAGTCCGCCGTATTTCTTATGATTTCCAGTTGTCCTCCCAGTCTTTGGGTCGTACTCCTGATATTCTGAATGCTCAGGAATACGTCAATTATATGACTGAAGGCAATCTTATTCCCAGAGAAACAATAGATAGGTATTGGGATGGAAAGACAAATACTGATTGGGTGAAAGAAACGTTTGAATCATCATGATGCAACGTCACAATGTCAATTTCCAAGGGGCCAATGATAATGGTTCACTGTTTGCATCGCTTTCTTATTTAAGCAACAATGGTCCCATTGTAGGCAATAAGGACGTTTTTGACCGTATTACCGGTACTGTGAATGCTGACTATAAGGTGAAGGACTGGCTGAAATTCACGACAAACAATTCATTCTCCCGTCATCATGTACAGACTGTGAGCGAAGGTTCGGCAACCGGTTCTCTGATGCTGTCTGCCATTCAGCTTGACCCTCTGACGCCGGTCACCTATGCACCGGACAAACTGCCCGACACTATGATTAACTATATGAATCAGGGACATACCCTGCTTCAGAATGCCAATGGTGATTATTATTCCATTTCCCCTTATGGCGACTCCAATAATATCAATCCGTATATCATGCGTGACCGTGGCACAACGAAAAGGGATGGTTTTGTATTCAGCGGTTCCACTTATCTGGATTTTACTCCGATCAAAGAGTTGGTCATCACTTCACGTTTGGGATACCGTTATACTTACAGCAATTCCTACGGCTATGTTATGCCTAACATTACCTGCTCTGACCTTTATCAGGACTATGTATCGGTAAGTGCGACAAGCTCCAACACCACGTACTGGCAATGGGAAAACTTTGCCAACTATACCAAGACATTTGCAGATAAGCACAATGTAAACGTGATGCTTGGTATGTCCTATTCTTCCAATACTTCCTTTGGAGTGACGGGAGGAATCAATGGTAGCCGTTCCGGCGACAAGGTTGATTTGGGTATTACCAAGTTGGATCCTAATTATGCCTATTTTGCTTTTCGGACCGGTACTGCCACTCGTACGGTAAGTGGTGGAGAGAAGCGGAGGTATGCCAATCTTTCTTACTTTGGCCGGGCATCTTATGACTATGCAGGCAAGTATTTTGCCCAATTCACCCTTCGTGCGGATGCAGCCGACTTGTCTATCCTTCCTTTGCAGAAACGTTGGGGCTATTTCCCGGCTGTGTCTGTCGGCTGGGTACTTTCCAACGAGAAATTTATGGAAAACCTCAAGTCAATCTCTCATTTGAAGTTGCGTGCAAGCTGGGGACAGAATGGTAGTATCGCCGGTTTGGCAGACTATATGTATGATGCTACGATTTTGTCTGGAATCAATTATCCGATGTCAGGTGATGTGTCTTATGAAACAGGTTCGTTGCCATCTGCAACCGGTAACTATGATTTGAAGTGGGAAACTTCCGAACAGATAGACTTGGGTATCGACCTCCGGATGCTGAATGACCGTTTGAGCTTCGGATTTGACTATTATGAGAAGAAAACCAAAGACTTGATTGTAACCGGTATTACTCCTTCTTTGATTGTGGGTAACACAACTTCACCTATGAATGCGGGAAATGTCAAGAACAGCGGATTTGAGTTTGAACTCTCATGGCGTGATCATATCAAAGATTTCAGTTATAGTGTAAAAGCTAACATCGCTACTTTGAAGAATAAAGTAACTTATCTTCATGAAACATTGGAGCGTATTGCCAGTACAACAAGTGCAGGTATCGGCACTATGAATTATTTTGAAGAAGGACATCCCATTTGGTACATGCGCGGTTATGAGTGCACGGGTATTGATCCGCAAACGGGTGACCCAATGTTCAAAGACAAGAATGATGATGACATTATTGGAGATGCCGACCAGACAGAGATCGGTTCTGCCATTCCCGACTTTACTTATGGTATTACTTTGACAGCTGCCTGGAAAGGCCTTGACCTGACAATCTTTGGTTCCGGTTCTCATGGCAATGATGTGTTTGCCGGCTATAACCGTACTTCCCGTATGAAAGCGAATACCTTGAAGGAATTCTATGACGGACGGTGGACTGCTGTGGGAGACAATGCAAAATATGCCCGTTCCAATCCCAGCAATTATGATAAGTATTTAAAGAGCTCCAAATTTGTATTCGACGGCTCATATTTTAAAATCAAGCAGATACAGTTGGGCTATAACCTGCCTAAGAATTTGTTGAAGCAGGTGGGTTTGAGTAACCTTCGTTTGTATTGTTCTTTAGACGACTTCTTCACATTTACCAAATATCCCGGATTTGATCCTGAATTTACGAGTACAGGCAATGCGATGGGTTTGGATATGGCTCTTATCCGTCCAGCAAGAAAGTCGTGCTCGGTCTTAACGTAGTATTTTAATCTTTAATTCAATACGAAATATGAAAGCAAAATATATTTTATCAAGTCTGTTACTTGCCGGCTGCACTTTCTTTTCCTCTTGTGAGGACAATCTGGATATTTCGCAGCATGGGGTAAGCACTTTCGAAAATTTCTATAAAACGGATGCCGATGCGGAAGAAGCCATTATAGCCTGCTATAGCAATTGGAAGGACACCTATGAGCCTGCGTTCTGGCTGAAGAATCTTCTTTCTGACGATTGCTATTCGGCAGGGGAAAGCTGGACGGCTGCCAGTGCGCAGTTGCTGTCGACCTATACGTTCGACTCTGATTTTTCCCATATTAAAACGTTGTATACGAATCTTTATAAAGTGATTTATGCCGCCAACATTGTTTTGCAGTATGTAGGCGATGATTCTGAGGTTAAGCTTCGTGCACGTGCAGAGGCAAAGGTTTTCCGTGCGATGTCCTACATCGAATTGATCAGTCTTTGGGGAACTCCGCCGTTGGTGGACCATCCGTTGAAAGCAAACGAATATTCCCAGGCAAATGGCAATACAGAGGCGCTGTGGGCATTGGTGAACCAAGATTTGACCGAAGCTGTCAACAGTGGCAATTTGGAGGAAAAGACAAGCTTGGACAACTTTACCTATCGTATCACCAAACAATTTGCACAAGCCTTGTTGGGCAAGGCATACGTATTCCAGAAGAATTATGGTGCTGCTGTTACGGTTTTGGATGAGGTAATCAATAGCGGGAAGTACGACCTTTACAGTGATTATGAGAATATCCAGACTACCAAAGGCGAGGCGAATTGTGAAAGTCTGTTTGAAAGTAATTATGTTTACGACGCCAACAATGTTACCGGCATTATGAGTAACATGATTTGGGTATATGTGCATTGGCGTGGAGACATGCTTGCATTCAATGAGCTACTCAAATCTATTCTCATGGAGGCTGGGGATTTTTAATCCGACGAAGGAAAGCTACGATGCGTTTGTCGAAATGGGAGATACTTATCGGTTGAATGCCTCTATCAAGACATACCGGCAAATGGAGGATATGGGTATCTCATTGAGCAATGCCATAGCTTATATGCCGGACAATGCCGGTTACTTCAGCTGGAAATACCGTGTTTATGAAGCAGATGTCATTAACTATTGGTGGTTGCGTTGTCCTAACAATACCCGTGCCATGCGTTATGCCGAGGTTCTGCTGCTTGCTGCTGAAGCGAGTCTTCAGTCCGGAAATGCAAGTAAGGCTGCCGGATATGTGAATAAAGTGCGTGACCGTGCCAGTTGCCTGCATTGGGCAGCGTTTCTATGGATGATATCAAGAAAGAAAAGCGTTTGGAACTCTGGATGGAAGGTTGTCGTTATCAGGATTTGATTCGGTGGGGCGATGCTGCTACGGTACTTGCCAAAAGAGGACAGGAAAGGCCGGCTCTTTATAAAGACGGTCGTGTCAGTTGGAATGAACAGAAAAATGCTTCTGCTGGCTTCAAAAGTGGTAAGCATGAATTGCTCCCATTCCCTGCAACTGAAATGAATGTCAATAAGAATATGACCCAGAATCCGTTGGTAGTTAATCAATAAAATTTAGTGTATGAATAAATTTAAATGCTTATTCTTCTCAGGCCTTATGGCTGTGATGCCGGCTTGTATGAATGGACAGCAGACGTCCAGTGAAGATTCGTCAAAACCTCGTGTTATTATTACTTGTGATCCGGAACTTGATGACCTGAACTCTTTGATACGTTTCTTACTTTTCAGTACGGATTTCCGCGTGGAAGGTTTGATTTATGCCAGCAGTCAGTTTCATTGGAAAGGTGATGGGCACGGTACTAAGTGGTATGTACCTGGACGGGAATATTCTCGCAATGGTATAGACTACGGGCCTATGGAAAGTTGGCGTTGGGATCCGGAAGAACGTTTCATTGACGATGCTGTGGAAGCTTATGAGGAGGTATATCCCAATCTGAGGGTACATGATCCTTCTTATCCGACTCCCGAATATCTGAAATCCAAAATACGCATCGGTAATATAGAGTTCGATGGTGATATTTCCAAGGATACTCCGGGATCGGAGCTGATTAAAGCCGTACTGCTTGATGATTGTACAGATCCGGTATTTATCAATGCTTGGGGAGGTGCCAGCACCATAGCTCGTGCTTTGAAGTCCATTCAGGATATTTATGAGCATACTGATGCCTGGAAAGGCATTCGGGAAAAGATAATAAAAAAAGTGGTTCTTTCCCTTTCTGGTGATCAGGATGATACGTATGCACGGTATATCAAACCTTTCTGGCCGGAACTTAGACAAATGGAGATGGGCGGCATGACAGTCGGGCTGGCTTATAATGCCCAGTTGAGGGCTTCCAAAGAAAACCAGGTTTTCTATTCTCCGGAATGGATGCAGGAGAATATCCGTAGTAAAGGGCCTTTCGGTGAAATGTATCGTGTCTGGGGGGATGGAAAACAGATGGTGAAAGATGATAAGTTCGATTTCTTCGGCTTGTCGGGCTATACAGTTGATGAACTGAAGGAGCAAGGCTATGTAGTTTGGACTGGAGTTCAGCCGAAAGGGGCTTATCTGGCTGAGGGTGACACTTACTGTTTTCTGAATTTGATCGGTAATGGTCTGCGTGGTCACGAGAATCTACTTATGGTGGCTGGTGCGGTGGAAGGACTCTTCTTCCCGATTCAGTGAAGAATCTTCCTCGTATGGAACAGATGAAGTATAGAGCTGAGCACTATCCTTTACCCGATTTTACGGCTCCGGTAATGAATGGATTGGCTGCCCGTTTTAAATGGTCAGTTACTCCAAGCTATACCGATGCAAATCATGAACCGGTGATAAAAGGTGCACTTGCCATGAATGCCAAACCGGGTGAAAAGCTGAAACTTAAATATACAGTAACCGATCCGGACAAGAATGTACTTGCCATTAAATGGTGGCAATATATGTCAGCCAGTACATATCGAGGTAAAGTGGCAGTGGATGATTCTACTTCTGCAAATACTACTTTTACTGTTCCGACTGATGCCAAACCGGGCGATACCATTCACTTGATTCTGGAGGCTACAGATGATGGTGAACCACAAATGAACCGTTATCACCGCCTAATTATTACAGTGATAGAATAAACTAGAATCAACAAACTTTAAATTGAAAAACTGAAATGAAAAAGATTTTATTGACAGTATTTATGGCAGTCTGTGGACTGCAAATGTCTGCCCAGCAGAATTTGTTTGTTGCGCAGGACCTCGAGTCTGCAATTGTGAACAAAGATAACACAGTGACTTTTAACTTTAAGGCTCCTGATGCCCAAAAGGTGCAGATTGCCGGTGACTTTGCCGAAAAGGCGGAGGGACAACACATTGGAGGTATGGTGGGAGCAGGTTTGATAGACATGACAAAGAATTCAGAAGGAATTTGGACCTATACTACCAAGCCGTTGGATTCAGAACTTTATAGCTATGAATTCATGGTAGATGGTGTGCCGACTATAGACCCTAACAATGTTTATGTCTATCGTGACTTTGCTACCACAAGCAATGTGTTTATTGTAGGGAATGGTAAGGCAGATTTATATAAGGTAAATAAAGTTCCTCATGGAACATTGGCCCATCGTTGGTATCACTCTGATGGTATGAAAATGGATCGCCGTATCAATATCTACACGCCGGCAGGTTATGAACAATCCGGTGATAGGAAGTATCCGGTACTCTATTTATTGCATGGTATGGGAGGGGATGAAGATGAGTGGACAACTTTTGGACGTGCTGCACAGATTCTCGATAATTTGATTGCACAAGGCAAGGCTGAACCGATGATTGTTGTGATGCCCAATGGGCATGCTGCCATGGAGCTGCACCTGGTGAGAGTAGTCTGGGATACTATAAACCTTACCATATGAAGAATGGAACCATGGACGGTGCTTTTGAAGCCTATTTCCCTGAGATTATCACGTTTGTAGAAAGTAATTATCGTGTACAAGCGGACAAAGCTCATCGTGCTATTGCGGGGCTTTCAATGGGTGGTTTTCATTCTGCCAATATTTCTTTGAACTATCCTGATATGTTCGACTATGTAGGTTTATTCTCTGCGGCCCTTAATGTCCAGAGTGCAGGTCAGAAAAATAGTCCGGTTTATCAGGATATGGATAAAAAGTTAGCTGTTCAGTTTGATAAGGCTCCCAAACTTTACTGGTTGGGTATCGGTAAAGACGATTTTCTTTATAGAAACAATGCAGCTTATCGCGCTGATTTGGATAAAAAAGGATATAAATATGAGTTTATGGAAACTCCTGGTGGACATGTATGGACCTGCTGGCGTATTTATCTCTCTGTATTTGCTCCCAAGTTGTTTAAATAAATCTGACTAGGCTATGAAAAAACAACTGTTTTATTTGCTGTTGGCTGCAGGCGTGTTGAGCGCTTGTGGCCCTGCGGCTCCTCAATTGGGTAAAGATTCTGTTGAGGATGTTATTGGTGCCATGACTTTGGAAGAAAAGGCACATTTGGTTATCGGTACCGGAATGGTGGGTACTTCGGGTGACAGTACGGTGATTGGCACTACAAAGAAGTTGGTTCCCGGTGCAGCAGGTACTACTTATCCGATACCCCGTTTGGGAATTCCTGCCATTGTGTTGGCTGATGGACCTGCAGGTTTACGTATAGATCCTATCCGCGAAGGGGATTCTGCTACTTATTATTGTACACATTTTCCTATCGGTACGTTACTTGCTTCTACTTGGAATCAGGATTTGGTAGAGGAAGTTGGAAAATCAATTGGTAATGAAGTGTTGGAATATGGTGCGGATGTTTTACTGGCTCCTGCTTTGAATATCCATCGGAATCCTTTGTGCGGGCGTAATTTTGAATATTATTCCGAAGACCCGTTGGTGTCTGGCAAGATAGCTGCTGCATATGTTAGAGGGATACAGAGCAACGGAGTGGGAACTTCCATCAAACATTTTGCTGTTAACAACCAGGAAACCAATCGGAATGCTAATGATGCTCGTATCACTCCTCGTGCCTTACGGGAAATCTATTTGAAGGGGTTCGAAATTGCAGTGAAGGAATCGGCACCATGGACAGTAATGTCCTCTTACAATCATATTAATGGCACCTATGCTTCTGAGAATACAGACTTGCTGTCCACTTTATTGCGTGATGAGTGGAATTTCGAGGGTATGGTGGTAACTGACTGGTTTGGAGGGAAGGATGCCGTGGCTCAGATGATAGCAGGTAATGATATGCTCCAACCGGGAAGGGCTAACCAGTATGATATGATTATCGAAGGGGTGAAATCCGGAAAATTGGATGAATCCATACTGAATCGTAATGTGAAGCGTGTTCTTGAACTTATTCTCCAAACTCCTCATTTTAAAGAATACAAATATTCCAATAAACCTGATTTGAAGGCGCACGCAGCAGTTACCCGCCAGTCAGCGACTGAAGGAATGGTTTTGTTGAAGAATAATAACGAAACCTTGCCATTTGAAAGGAAGGTCAGAAATATAGCTCTTTTCGGGTGTACTTCCTATGATTTCATAGCAGGAGGTACCGGCTCAGGTAATGTGAATCGTGCCTATACAGTCTCATTATTGGATGGTTTGAAGAATGCTGGATACCAGATAGATGAAGCATTGAAGCCGATTATGAACAGTATATTGAGGCCGAGAATAAGAAAAATACTCCTGACTCGTCTCAGCCTTTCTCCAGATTTATGCCGGTACCTCGCCCGACAGAACTTATCCCTACTACAAAGGTGTTGTCAGAACAAGTTGCTAAAGCGGATGTTGCATTGGTTACGCTGGGACGTACTTCCGGTGAATTTGTAGACCGTAATGTCAGTGATTTTGAACTGAGTGAGGAAGAATTGCAACTGCTGAAGTCCGTCAGCCAAGCTTTCCATGCTGCTGGGAAGAAAGTGGTGGTGGTATTGAATATCGGAGGTGTAATCGAAACAGCTTCTTGGAAAAAACTACCGGATGCTATTTTGCTGGCTTGGCAGGCAGGACAGGAGGGTGGAAATAGTGTGACGGATGTGTTGAGCGGTAAGGTATCTCCATCGGGTAAGTTGACAATGACTTTCCCGAACAAGTTGATGGACGTTGCTTCTTCGACCAATTTTCCTATGGATGCTAGGGCTAATACAGATGTGAGGAATAAGGAGGACAAAAGCTCTTCAGTGAAGAATGTAGACTATACGGATTATGAAGAAGATATTTTTGTCGGTTATCGCTATTTCGATAGTTTCGGAAAGCAAGTGTCTTATCCTTTCGGCTATGGTCTTTCGTATACAACATTCGAGTATGTCAATCCGTCTGTCAAAGTTGATAATGGTATATATTCTGTTTCTATTGATGTGAAGAATGTTGGTAAGTTTGCAGGGAAAGAGGTTGTTCAGCTTTATGTCTCCGCTCCCAATAGGTTTCAGATGAACAAACCGGAAAAAGAACTTAAAGCTTTTACCAAAACTAAGGAATTGAGGCCAGGTGAGACTGTTACTGCCACTTTGAAACTGAACACTACGGATTTGGCTTCTTATGATGAAGCTTCTTCTTCATGGGTAGTGGATGCTGGAAATTATAAGTTTTTGATTGGAACCTCTTCCAAGGATATTAAGGCTGTACTTGATGTTGATGTGGTATCAGTTGTGGAAAAAACAAATGACATATTGAAACCACAAGAGACTGTTAATACGATAAAACGCTGAAGGTGAGTATAATATTATTCTTGGTTGTGATTAGGTTGATTTGTAGTGCTTAGGTAAATTAATTGTAATTGGGTAAAATTGGGAAAGAAGCTGCCTCGGAGTTATGAGGTAGCTTCTTCTTTTATTTGGTAATAAGATAAATTAATACCCTCCGTGTCCTACTTACGATATAAATCCCTATCTTTGTGGCGCTTTTTAGCTGAAAATAAGATTCAAATTAATTTAGATACAACAGAAAATGGCACAAGAAGACGTTTTTAAGAAACTCGTATCACACTGTAAGGAATATGGTTTTGTGTTCCCTTCCAGCGAGATTTATGATGGACTGGGAGCTGTGTATGACTATGGTCAGATGGGTGTGGAACTGAAAAATAACATCAAGCAATACTGGTGGCAGAGTATGGTGCTGCTGCACGAAAATATTGTCGGTATCGACTCAGCAATCTTTATGCACCCCACCATCTGGAAAGCCAGCGGACACGTAGATGCTTTCAATGACCCTTTGATTGACAACCGCGATTCCAAGAAACGTTATCGTGCCGATGTGTTGATAGAGGACCAGCTTGCTAAGTACGATGACAAGATAAACAAAGAAGTGGCCAAAGCTGCCAAGCGTTTTGGTGAGGCTTTCGATGAGGCTCAGTTCCGCAGTACCAACGGTCGTGTGCTGGAACACCAGGCCAAACGTGATGCCTTGCATGAACGTTTTTCCAAGGCTTTGAACGATAATAATCTGGACGAACTCCGTCAGATTATCCTTGACGAAGAAATCGTTTGCCCTATCAGTGGCACAAAGAACTGGACAGAGGTACGCCAGTTCAATCTGATGTTCTCAACTGAAATGGCTCTACCGCCGATGGTGCCATGAAGATATACCTTCGCCCGGAAACGGCACAAGGTATCTTCGTAAATTACCTTAATGTACAGAAAACCGGTCGCATGAAGATTCCTTTCGGTATCGCCCAGATTGGTAAGGCTTTCCGTAACGAAATTGTAGCCCGCCAGTTCATCTTCCGTATGCGCGAGTTCGAGCAGATGGAAATGCAGTTCTTTGTGAAGCCGGGTACAGAGCTTGACTGGTTCAAGAGTTGGAAGCTACTCGCCTGAAATGGCACAAGGCGCTGGGCTTCGGTGATGACCATTACCGTTATCACGACCACGACAAACTGGCCCACTACGCTAATGCTGCTACAGACATTGAGTTCTTGATGCCTTTCGGTTTCAAGGAAGTAGAGGGTATTCACAGCCGTACAAATTTCGACTTGTCCCAGCATGAGAAGTTCTCCGGCAAGAACATCAAGTATTTCGATCCGGAAACCAACGAAAGCTATACCCCGTATGTCATCGAGACTAGTATCGGTGTAGACCGCATGTTCCTTAGCATCATGTCGGCTTCCTACTGTGAAGAGACGTTGGATAGCGGTGAATCCCGTGTTGTCTTGAAGTTGCCTGCTGCACTGGCACCGGTGAAACTGGCCGTAATGCCGTTGGTAAAGAAAGATGGTCTGCCCGAAAAAGCGCGCGAAATCATTGACAATCTGAAGTTCCACTTCCATTGTCAGTATGATGAGAAAGATTCTATTGGTAAGCGTTACCGCCGCCAGGATGCCATTGGTACTCCGTACTGTGTCACCGTGGATCATCAGACTTTGGAAGATAACTGTGTGACACTGCGTAATCGTGACACCATGCAGCAAGAGCGCGTGGCTATCTCTGAACTGAATAATATTATTGCAGACCGTGTAAGCATCACATCGTTGCTGAAAACCTTGCAATAAAGCGGTTATGGAATAGACCGGTGCGTGAACAAACTGAAATAGTAAATAGTAAAATAGTAAAATAGTAAATGAAAAAGTCCCTTTTGTTTTTGCCTTTCTTGCTGTTGCTGGTGGGTGCTTTTATCTCTTGTGAAGAAGTGGAAGAGGCTGGAAAGTATGATAATTGGAGAGAACGCGGCGAGGCTTTTGTTGACTCGATAAAAAGGCTGACTGGCGAGAATTATGTCGCCACAGCAGAGCAGGCCGATGCTATGGAACTCGGGAAACTGTATGCCATACAGACGACTGCAAGCACTTCTGAAGGTGCTCAGTATGTCTATTGCAAGAAGCTTGTGAAGAATGAGACGGGTGAACGCCCGTTGTATACGGGTTATCATTCAAAGGTGAATGCTTATTATTATGGGACTTATGTGAATGGCGAAGAATTCGACGGTTGCTTTGACGGTTATAGTGCTATTGACCGCGATATACCTATTCCTCCGGTAAAAGAACCTACGGTTTTTGATTCATTCGTGGATTTTGAAGTTTCGGGTGTCGTTGCCGGTTGGGCAGCTGCCTTGCAGCTTATGCGGATGGGTGAGCGGTGGATGTTGTATATCCCTTATCAAAGCGGATATGGTATAAATGATTATACTGCTCCTTATTCTACAAATACAATCCCCGGAGGCTCTCTGTTGACGTTTGACTTGCAACTGGTTAGCTTTGCCGAATGAGATAAAAGAGGGTGTGTGCCGAAACGCCCCGAATATAAGAATTCCCCCTGCTATAGATGTCTATGGCAGGGGGAATCTAGTTAATGGAGAGATGTCTTCTTTAGCCTGTTGGTAGTGTGGCAGACGTTCGGAGACTGGTTCGTTTTATATTTTCTTCTTAATGGCCTTTACCCAGATTTTGTATCCATCCTCATTCAAATGCAGTCCGTCGCCGGTCAACTCACTGCGTAGTACATTTGTTCCCTTCTCTGTAAATAGTGGAAAAGATTGATATAGGCAATGCCTTCCTCTTTGGCAAACGCCTCCAGACGGGAGTTGATTTCAGGAACCATATCTGTCTTTCCAGTCAGTTTTTTGTATCGGCCGAAACTTTCATTGAAAGGGAGTAGGCTTTGTAGGTAGAGTTTTGTGTCGGGAGATTCTTTCCGGATGCGTTCCACCGTCATGCGAATCATGTCTACAATACTGTCTGGTGCCAAGTCATGGGAAATGTCATTGACTCCGATAAGCAGGAACAGCTTGGCGGGATGTCCGGGAAGTATCTGATGCAGGCGGTCATAGATACCCATCACTTCATCACCGATGATGCCGCGATTACGTACATTCTTCTTACCAAGACGGGCAGACCAGTCACCGCCACCTTCAGTCAGGCTATTGCCAAGCATGACGATGTCCTTGCTTGTAATGGCAGGCTCATCCATAAACTGTAGGAAACGTTTGTAGTAATGGTCTGTATAAATACGCGGAATGGGTAGATGGAAGCCGCCACAGCGTTGGCAACCAATGAACGCAGGCGAACTACGCTGTGTCCGTCTTCCGGATGTACGGCGTTGATAAGGAGTATGACGGAAGTGTCATTGTCCGGATCGATAATGATGGAGGTACCCGTGTAGCCGGTATGCCCATAGGTATTAGGACCAAACAAATCTCCATTGTTGGAGGCATAGGCTGTAAAATTATCCCAACCGAGAGTGCGTCCCAGACTGGCGGTAGTGCGTGGCACAGTACGCATGGCTTTTACACCCAGCGGACTCAGGATGCGGCGTCCGTTCCATTCACCTCCGTTTTGCAGGGCTGCGCAGAGTATGGCAATATCATCAGCACAAGAGAATACTCCTGCATTACCGCTGATACCTCCGTTCATGACACGTGCCAGCGGGTCATGAACTTGTCCGCAGAGAACTTGTCCATTAGGTTGCTTTTCAGTGGGGGCAATGTTATTCAATTGAGAATTGCGAATTGAAAATTGAGAATTGGCTACGTTGTTTTCCTTGTGTCCTTGTTTTCTCGTTCCTTTGTCAACTATCGTAATCCAGTTACCATCCTTATCACGTTGGCAAGGCAGATAGTCGGTATGCTCCATGCCGAGTACATCAAATAGGTTTTCACGTGCAAAGTCACGCAGGCTCTGTCCGCTTATAGTCTCGATAATGTGCTGCAAAGTGATGAAGTTGAGGCAACTGTATTGAAAATCAGTCTGCGGCTTGAAGTCGCGTTTACAAGTAGCAATATATTCCATAAGCCCATCAGGATTGGGAGAACCGTACTGCTTTTCTAGCTCGGCTACCGGTGCATAGGAGGAAGACCGGAAGTGTGTGTCATCAAATCGGCAATGCGGATTACCTTTTTCTCTTTGCCGTCTTCGCTTTCCCAATTCTTGAAATGGGGTATGTAGAGGCTGACGGGTCCAGCATACGGAGCTTGCCGCGTTCTGCCAGTATCATCGTACATACGGCGGTCGACATGGATTTGCTGCAAGATGCCATATCAAAGATAGTATTGGCAGTCATAGGCTCCACATTGGGATAAATAGCTTGTTGCCGTAAGCTTTCAGATAGGCCATCTTGCCGTTACGTACTACAGCAAGTACGGCACCGGGAATATCCTTGTTGGAGATGGCTGTTTCAATCGCTTCGTCAGCATACATCAACTTGCGTGAGTCCATTCCCACTTGTTCAGGGGCTACGCGTTGCAAGGGTTGCGCGGTGGCAGCTTGCAGACAAAGAGAAAAGAGAAAAAAATATATTGCTTTCATAATAAAGGAATTTAAGAGTGAGTAATAGCTAAATCCGGTACGCATCCACTGCCTTTTTCACCGAACCGTGCATCAACAGCAGCGCCTTGGCTTTGCCATAGTCCAGTCCGAGTTCCTCTACAATCATACGGGTACCACGGTCCACAAGCTTTTTGTTACTGAGTTGCATATTCACCATTTTGTTGCCTTTCACGCGTCCCAACTGTATCATGACGGAAGTGGTAATCATATTCAGTATCATTTTCTGTCCTGTTCCCGATTTCATGCGTGAGCTTCCCGTCACATATTCAGGCCCTACAATCATTTCGATGGCTACATCTGCCTCTGCTGCCATTGGAGAGTCCGGGTTGCTGGTGATACAGCCGGTCAGTATGCCGTGTTCGCGTGCCTCGTGCATGGCACCAATCACGTAGGGGGTGGTACCGGATGCAGCAATACCGATGACCGTATCCTTATCTGTAATATTGCGTTCCGTCAACTCTTCCCAACCGCGGTGAATGTCATCTTCGGCATTCTCTACCGGATTTCTCAATGCAGTGTCACCACCGGCAATCAAGCCGATAACCAGCGTGGGGGGCATACCGAAAGTCGGTGGAATTTCCGAAGCGTCGAGTACGCCCAGACGTCCACTGGTACCCGCACCCATGTAGAAGATGCGTCCGCCTTGTTTCATGCGGGGTACAATCTGGGTTACCAACTTTTCTATTTGAGGGATTGCCCTCTGTACGGCAAGCGCCACTTTCTGGTCTTCGGTATTGATGTCTTCCAGAATTTCACGGACTGATTTCTTTTCCAAGTCATTGTAGAGCGATGGTTGCTCTGAGATTTTTACGAACATAAGGCTATTTACTATTTGACGATTTACTATTTACTATTTACGATTTGTCACTTTCAGTTGTGATATTTGATGAGTCCTTCCATGGGGCTCTTGATGATTGCACCCAGTTGGATACCCATTTCTTTGGCAGCTTCTGCCAGAACTTCCTTGTAATAGAAGGCTACGGAACCGATGAAATGTACTTTTTGATGCTGATAGTCTTCATATTGCATGACATTGCGTTTAAGGAATGCCTTAAAGCTGTTCAGTACCAGAGCGCGTACACAAGGTTCACCCAGATTCTGTGCAAGAATGGTGACAAGCTTGCCAGGAAACGGTTGGGGAAAGGTTTACGGTAGACACGGTCGATGATATCAGCAGGTGTCAGGTCGAACTGTTTGAGGAATTTCTCTTTCAGCTCGGGTGTCATCTGATTTTTCAAGATATCGCCTACCAACAGTTTGCCCAAGCAGGCTCCGCTGCCTTCGTCTCCCAAGATGAATCCCAGAGGAGATACATTGGTGACAATGCTTTTTCCGTCATAATAACATGAGTTGGAGCCGGTCCCCATGATGCAGGCAATGCCTGAGTCATGTCCGCAGAGGCCACGTGCGGCAGCCAGCATATCGGTATTGACTTCCACTTCATTTTTCACACTGAGGTGTTTGGTTATGGCACGGTGCACCATACTTATCTTGTCGGGAAATCCGCATCCTGCACCATAAAAGTATACGGCATCCAGTTCACTTGTTTTCAGCTGAGGTAATAGCGCTGTTGCTATTTCATTACTGATCTCCTCTTCCGACTGAAAGAAAGGGTTCGTACCTTTCGTGAATATCTGTTGGAGAAGTACTCCATTCTCTACAACACACCAATCGGTTTTTGTAGAGCCACTGTCTGCTATTAGAATCATATAAAATAGTTTTTAAGGATTAAGGATTAGGGATGATGGATTAAGGATTAGGGTGTTGCATATAATAAAGGTGGTATCATTAAACATTAATCCTTCATCCTTCATCCTTATTCTCATATCTTGATATATATTTTTCGTTTGTACAACTGGTAGCCGATACACCAGTTAATGGCGATAAACAGCAGGGCAAAGGCAAGGGAACCGGCGGTTTCACCGAAAACGGGCATGAGGACTATATTGTATAAGAATCCGTGTATGCTGATGCTGCCGTCTCCCCACGGGAAACTGATACTACCGAAAAGTATGCTAAGTACGCCGCCCAATACATACATGAACAGCGGATTCACACCGAATGCCTCGAAAAACATGCTCCACTTCTTATAGCCTTTCACATCAATAATCCAGATAAGCAATGCCAGAAAACTGGATGCCAGTCCGCAAGTGACGAGTACGTAGGTAGGAGACCATATTTTCTTGTTGATGGGGCAGCCGTAGCTTAGCAGGAAACCGGAGAAAGTAAGGATAACACCTACCAGAAACAGTGTGATAAGCTGCGAATTGAGAAATGAGGCACGGTCTTCCGACTTGTTGCCATCCAGCATCAGCCGCCCTACACAGAAGCCAGCAACACATGTGCAATGGCAGGAATGGTGCTTAACAAACCTTCGGGATCTATGCCGTTATCCTTGTACATGTGTGCAGGGGTCAGGATGCACGGTCTACCACGGAAAGAATGTTTGTTTCATTATAGGCGAAACCGTTGCCGCACATCAACAGTATGAAGTAGCCTGTCAATAGGCCGGCTATCAGATAAGGTATATGTTTATGCTTCATGGTTAGTGCAATGATGGAGCTGCTCCGTAGCAAAGGGCCAGCCGTTGCATGACACCCAGAATACGGATACGGTCGAATGTCCAGACGGAAGCCCATAGCTTCTCTCCGAAACTGAGGTCGTCCGGAGCGGAGGCCCAGTAATAGCAGAAACGCGAGAACCAGCCGATAGCCATGCCTATAAGGAAAATGACGATGGTGCGTTTCAGTATCTTCATGCCGGCGGCGTGGCTGAACTCGAAGTTGTATTTCTTCAGGGAAATGTATGTGGAAATTCCCATGATAAACATGAAGAAGGGAAAGACGAGGTCGGTGGGGGTCAGACCGTTCCACTCTGCATGCCGCAAGGGGGCATAGATATGTCCCCACGAACCGGGGTTGTTTACCATAATCATACCTGCGATGGTGACACCACGGAGAATGTCGAGTGCAAGGATGCGTTTACTTACTTTTGTACTGTTCATTGTAATATTTGTGTGTTAAGTTAATTATCAATCCTAATTATCAGCTGCCTTTGTACATTCGTCTACCAGATAGGCAATGGATACATAGGGGATACCTGAGTTTGTTGTCAATCCGATTTCACAAGTACGGCTGTTAGAGTAGCCTATATTCACTCCGGACGCTTCTATTTGCGGGCGGAGTTTGCGTAGGGCGTACGAGTTCAGCTCAGGATAGGTGAATCCCCGGTCTCCGGCAAAACCGCAGCAACCTACTTCTTCCGGCACGATGACTTTACTGGAGCAAAGGCGTGCAAGGGCTATAATGGTATCTGCCAGTCCCATTTTCCGCATGGAGCAGGTGATGTGGATTGCTACGGGGCGGTTAATAGGTGTGAAAATCAGCTTCTCACGTAAGAATGTATAGATGAATTCTGCAGGTTCATACAGTTTCATCTTCTTGATACATTCGCGCATGCGTGCAGGACAAGGGCTTTGGTCACAGAGGCGGGGTATTGCCTTGTTCGCTGGCTCCCAAAGTGCGGCTCCAGTTCGGCTGTCTTGCGATCGGCAATGTCCAGCATCCCTTTACTTTCCCAAATGGTGCCACAGCAAAGCTTGTCCATATCTTTCGGAAGATGATTTCGTAACCGGCTTTTTGCAACAAGGACACCATTTTATTTACCAATGACTGCTCTACGGGAGACTTCTTTGCCAGACCCATAGTCTGGTTGATGCAGCTGGGGAAGTAGACGACTTTGTAGTTACGAGTTACAGAGCTACGAGCTACAAGTGCTGCGCTATTATGCTGCATAGTGCTTGTAGCTTGTAACTCCGTAGCTTGTAACTGATAACTTTTCGGCATAGCGGCGTCCATAGAGGTATGCCTAATGCATTGTGCAGCCCCTTGGTAATGCCGCTCATCGCCTTTGTCCCTAATAGTGAATGTCCGAAGTTGGCTAAGGACAATACGGGACGCAGTGCACTCTTGACACCAGCGAAATGATTGGCGACAAAGTCTCCGGCTCTGTATCCCAGACTGCCTTTGGGTAATGCTTCCTGGCGGATTATATGGGTAAGGTCGCCCGTATTGATACCCATCGGGCACGACATGGAGCAGAGGCCGTCTCCGGCACAAGTCTGGTTGCCGGGATAGCGGTATTGTTTTTCGAGCAGTGCAAGGCGTGTCGGGTCCTCGCCGCTTTGTTTCAGCCGGGATATTTCGCGCTGCAACACGATACGCTGGCGCGAGGAAAGGGTAAAGCCGCAGGAGAGACAGTTGACTTCGCAGAAACCGCACTCGATGCATTTGTCAGCTACGAGTGACGTAGCTTGTCTCTTGTCACTCATCACTAATAAAGGCAGCGGCTTGAAGTTCTTGATATGGCATTGCGGGTCATCATTGAAAATGACACCGGGGTTTAGCAATCCTTGTGGGTCAAACAGCTCTTTGACGGCTTTCATGGCTTTGTAGGCGTCATCTCCCCATTCATGGCAGACAAAGGGAGCCATATTCCGGCCCGTGCCATGCTCGGCTTTTAGGGAACCGTCATATTTATCTACTACTAAGGTCTTGATGTCATTCATCAAGTCTTCGTAGCGTTTCACTTCCGCTTGGGTACTGAAGGACTGGTTGATGATGAAGTGGTAGTTGCCTTCGAGAGCATGGCCGTAGATGCAGGCGTCATTATATCCGTGGCGGGCTATGAGCTGTTGCAGTTCTGCCGTTGCTCCGGAAGGTCTTCAATGTGGAAGGCGATGTCTTCGATGAGGCAAGTGGTTCCCGGCTGGCGCGTACCTCCCACAGAGGGGAAGATGCCGGAACGGATGGCCCAGTATTTGGAATATTCCTCCGGACGGTCGGTGAAGCGTACCGGAATATAGGTGGTGAAGGCTTGCAGGCAAGCTTCAATGGCAGATATGTTCTGTTGCAGTTCTTCCGGGGTACGGGCTTTGGTTTCGGTCAGCACTGCTGTCAACCCGGTTTCGTCGCCGGGCTCCACGCCGGGGAGGGCAGAGGAGGCAACTTCGCCTTTGTATTTTAGGAATACGGGGTCGTTGACGGAAGAAAGGCTCTTATAGTCTAGCATTTCAGCCCCTTTTACTGTCCATTCGCCGGTTTCGTCGACCAGCTTCTTCATGGCTACCACAGCGCGGCTCGCTTCTTTGATGGTCTTGAAGTAGAGCATAGCGCTGGCCTTGTAGGGATAATCATATTCAGTCTTCATCGTCACTTCCGAAAGGAACGCCAGTGTACCTTCGGAACCTACCATGAGGTGGGCAATGATTTCGAATGGGTCGTCGAAACGGACGAAGGGCAACAGATTGAGCCCGGTTACATTTTTGATGGAATATTTGTAACGGATGCGTTCGGCCAGTTTTTCGTTGGTACGTATTTCATCGCGCAGTTCGCAGATGCGGCGAATGAAGTCACGGTGACTCACTTCGAAGGAGGCGCGGCTGACGGGATTTCCGGTATCCAGCAGGGTACCGTCCATTAGGATGATACGGGCGGAAACAAGCACCTTGTCGCTATTGGCGTGCGTACCGCAGTTCATGCCGGAAGCATTGTTCATGACAATACCGCCTACCATGGCGCTTTTCACCGAGGCGGGGTCCGGTGCAAACTTACGGCCGTAGGGAGCCAACAGTTCGTTCACACGTTGTCCGATGATGCCCGGTTGGAGGGTTATCTGTTCGTAGTCGGCGGATATGCTGTATTTTTCCCAATTCTTACCGGCTACGATGAGGATGGAGTCACTAATGGCTTGGCCCGACAAACTGGTCCCTGCCGCTCGGAAGGTGACGGGCAGCCCGTGGCGGCTCGCCAGTTTCAACAGTTGTGAAACTTCATCTTCGTCTTTCGAACGGATTACAATCTGGGGAATCAGTCGGTAAAAACCGGCATCCGTACCCCAAGCCAGCCGGCGAAGTTCGTCGGTGTAAATCCTTTCCTGCGGAATGAATTGTTTTGCTTCCTGCAGGAAAGCCATGTAACTATGCTCTTTCATGTTCACTTTTTTTTTATTGCATCACTTCGCTTCAAAGTGCTCTGTAAACGTGTCTTACGAGGGGTACATTCAGTCGTATACTGAATATATTATAATACGACTGAATGATGTGTCTG